>MDTE01142826.1_pt1 | contig 16712 bp, 15 predicted proteins | sample 811231 | NCBI WGS metagenome assembly MDTE01 (sample SAMN05326651, study PRJNA326480) | marine metagenome | isolation source: seawater | place: Indian Ocean: Red Sea | collected 2010
CAAGAAAATTATCTTGCAGATTGTATTTTCATAGACAAAAACTCACTTGATTTAGAACCAATTAACAATGTTTATGCATCAATAGTTCATCGTGCTTCTGAAAAATCTATCAAGGCTGTAATGATTGGAGGCGAAATTATTCATGGTAAACTCTAAACCAAAAGTTACTCTTAGTGCTGCCATAACTCTTGATGGAAAGATTGGCAAAAAAAACAAACACATTGTATTATCATCAAAATCTGATAAAATACGTGTTCATAAACTCCGAGCAAAATCTGATGCCATACTAGTTGGTAAAAATACTGTACAACAAGATGATCCACTCCTAACTGTTAGATATACAAAAGGAAAAAATCCAATTAGAATAATTCTTGATTCACATGGAACAATAAAGAATGATTCAAGAATAATCAAAACATGTAAGCGTGTCACAACAATAATTGTTGTATCTGAACTTGTATCAAAATCAAATCTAAATAGATTACAAAAATTACCTATTGATCTAATTGTGTGTGGAAAAAATCAGGTAAACATAACCAAATTATTATATATTTTATCAAATAAAGGAATCAAAACTATACTTCTAGAAGGTGGTGGAACACTAAATCACTCTTTTTTGAAAAAAAATCTAATTGATGAAATGATTATTGCATTAACTCCTTATGTTTTAGGCTCAAAAAATACTATAGATTTGTTTGAAGGAATGTTTTTTCCAGAGCTAAAAACGAATTTGTCTCTAAAATTAAAAAATGTTCAAAAAAGTGGTAATGAAATTATTTTAAATTATAAATTTTAAAATTTCATGCTATTAAAATTCTCTTCAAGAAATTCTGGATGAAATTTATATTTCTTTGATGATCTTCCATAAAAAATAGTCTTGAAGCCCCACTCTATTGAATTTTCTTCTAAAACTAAATTGTTATACGAGTAATTTTGTTGAATTTCTTTTAATTTTGCTTTATCAGTAAAGAATTCTTTCCAATTATGTTTGAACTGCTTTTCTTTTCTCTTCTCTTGATTCTCTCTTGTTGTAAGAATAAATATTTGAAAATCAATTAAATCACTCAACATATTCTTTGTAGAAGGAAAACCAAACTTTTTTTCTAAATATGATAGAAATCGTTCTAAATCGACTGAAAAATCATCTATAGAATATGTTAATCTTAACCATGATGCTTCTTCTATTGGCCAAAAAATATCACCTAATCTTTCATCAAAATGGTTCCATCCTTCTCCAGAATATCCTTTCTCAATGTGTTTTACAACTTTATTGTATTCAACAGAAAAAATTGATTCTTCCATTTTACAAAACTCTATAAATGTTTCAAAAAATTTCATAAACTTAAGATTATAATTTTTATTATAAAATATTGAAACATATTCGAAAAGTCCTAAACTTGAAAATGTTTGAATTAACCAAGAATAAAGATTGATTTCTTTTAACTCATCTAACTCAAATGATTTTGCACCTACTGCAATCTCTTCATATTCTGGTATTCCTCTTTCATGAATAGATGAATGAGCTAAAAATATTGGGGAACGAATTTTTTTAATACCGTGATGTTTGAGATATATTGGATTATTCATTGGTGCATTTTCAAAAACTCCACAATTGTATATGTAAATAGACCCAATTTTTGTATCTGAAACTAGTGTTTCTAAACCTTGTTTCCAACTTTCCAATGTTTCTCCTGGCATCCCCATAATCAACTCTGTGTATGTTGGTATTCCATTTATTCGAAAAGTTTCTGTTAGCTCAGAAAATTCATCAAATTTTATGTTTGCACGTTTAACAATCTCTAAAGTGGTCTCATCTAATGACTGAACCGCCAATGTTACTGCTCTTAATAGATCTGCACTTTGTAATTCTTTTGCAATTGGAATTATTTTGTCTGAAGAAAATTTTGCCCATGCTGGACGAATTCTTTCAGGAAATCCTTTTTCTAAAGTTGTTTCTTTAAGTTTTGTAGCTAATTTATGATCTCTCTTTTGATATATTCCAAAATTTGCATCACAACAATCAACATAAACTATCTTATTTTTACCAAACCATTCAATCTCTTTGAATAATATCTCTTCATCCCATGAAGTCATTTTTGCATTAGTTAAACTTCCCCAATCACAAAATGTACACTGGTATGGACAACCTCTGTTTGTTTCCCAAGATGCGATATAATTAACATCTTCATCTTTGTCCACCAAATCCCAAACTGTATTTGTTAAATATGGTGATGGTAATTCATTTAAATTCTTAATCCTATCTTCTGGTTTTGTACGGAAATCCTTGGTTTCAATACCCTTCACATCTATGTAGTTTTTTGAACCAAGAAACTCTTCAAAAATATTCTGAATGATATACTCTCCTTCTCCGTGTACTATGATGTCTACAAACGGGTATCTATCAAAAAATCCTTTAGAATTATCTGGTACTTGTGGTCCACCAAAAATAATTAAGCAATTTGGATTCTTCTCTTTAACTTGCATAGCAAATTTTGTTGTAATCTCCCAATTCCAAACATAACATGAACAAAGTAACACATCTGAATCAAAACATGACTCGACAGCCTCTTTTAGCCTATCTCTAAAAATACACGTTTTAGAAAATTCTAATTTATCCACAAATTTTTCATTAGTTTTAAGAAAACTCACTAATCTAGCAATACTATATGGAAAATGTATCTGATCTCCATATTGATAATTAAACTGAGAACTGCTGACTTTGATTTTATTCTTCATTTTTCTTCCATTCTACCTCTTTTCATCTAAATTAATGAATTTTTGGGGATGATATTTGAATATCTTTACTTGATGATTTAGACCTTCTTCACTCGAATCATAAATCTTTTCTAAAAATGAATATTTTTCATCGTTAGTGAATATCTCCTTAAGAAATTCTTTCCTTGATGTTGAATCATCTACTATTAGATGAGTTATTTTTTTTCCTTCATCTGAAAGAAAAAGTTCTTCTATAGATTCAAAATCATCAACTCTCAAAATTTCTATATCTTGACCAATATTCTCTCTCAATGTTGGAAACTCATTATTCAAATGTAATGGCATTATTCTAAAATATGGTGAATATGGATGAATATCATTCATCCCTTCTATTTCGGCAAAATTCTCTCTTACAACATGAAATATTTCATATTCGTATTCCGAATCATCCTTGAAATTTAAGAATATACCTGATGATACAATCACAAATGCAACGATTATTAATTTAAAATATTTTATTTTCCAACGTGATGTTATCCACTGTATAAAATAAAGTGAAATTATAACAAAGAGTGGATAAAAGATAAAATAGTATCTGGTATCATCTATCCCTCTAGATGCAGCATAAAATGCTGGAATTAATGAAATGATTCCTAATAATATTAATTCAATATTTTTCCATTGTTTATTCTTTAAAAAAATAAAAATACCAATTGGTAAAAATATAATATATGTGGGTAATGTAGTCCACACAAATAATTTAAAAAATTTCCATATTCCCATTTCTAGGAAAAATTGCTGTGTCTCGGGCTCGTTTGTAATTGAATCTCTTACTACGACATTTGCACCTGACATCACATGACTAAAAATTCCATCATAACCCATGGTCTCAATTTTAATTATCGACATTGGTGTGATTATTAATAAAAATATCACTATAGCTAGCACTGGATATAGAATTCTATACTTTTCATTTTTTAATTTAAAAAATAAAATTATTATCATTGGAAATAGTAACACTAATGCTTCATATCTTGCAAGACATGCAAGTCCAATTAAAATAAATGAACTCATAATGTATTTCTTATTCTTATTGAAAAATAGAGCCAAAGATGAAATTACAAAAAAAAGAAATATCGGTTCTGTAATGCCTGAAACAGAATTCAATATTATTCTAGGCTCAAAAATTAGCATAACTGGTGCGATCAAAGCAATGGTGTTTGGTAAAAATCTTTTAGCTAAAAAATAAATTGGTATAGAAGTCATAGTAGAAAAAAATATTGCAATATTTCGTTGTAAATTCATGTAATCCAAATAATTTTCAGAATTTAAAATAGAGAAAAATGGTGATAGAAATGTTGGCCAAATATTATTCGGTAAATTATAACCCGAAGGGAATTCATTCAATATGCCTAATTCAATTCCATACCAAAAATATTGTAATGAGTCTAAAATTAGAGGAATTTCAAACGGTGTAAAAATATACCTTAAGATAAAACCTCCTATAATTAAAAAAACTAGACATGCAATAGTTTTTCCAATTCCGATATCTGTCTCTAATTTTACTGTGCTCATTTCATTTTCTCTCTTTATAATTAAAAATGAATAAGGAAATACAAAGTACAATCGATGAAACTAAAAACGCAATAGATATTCCAACTTCTTGCATAGTTGGTGTTAATAGTATTAATAGTGAAATCATTGTGCATAAACCCGACAATCTGGAAATTAAAACACTCCTACTCTTTTCTTTTGATAATAATTTTGAGGTCTGAATCTGATTTATTGATGATGGAATTGCTGCAAAGCTAATAATTTGAATAATTCCAACTACCTCTAAAAATTTTGGAAAAATACTAGGAATTATGATTGGTGATAAGAAATAACCTAGTAGAGCCATTCCCACCCCAAAAGCTATTGTAACTATTTTTAATTTTTTATTCTCATTTCCATCTGTATCTTCTGGTAAAATATATTTGAAAACTAACCTTGGAAATGCCATCATTATCGCAAAAACTTGCAATGCTAAGGCATAATTTCCAATAATGGTGAATCCAACTATAGGTAAAAGAATTATCTTATCTAAATGACTTCTAAAACTCGAAGATACATTCATCACATAATTCTCTACAAAAAATCTGGAACTATTTAATAACGAAAAATTGATCTTTTCTTTTCTTATTACTTTTAAGTAGATGATGATAAAATGTACATACGATAATGCTAATGCGGCTATTAATCCTTCATAACCAAAAATTAATACAAATATTATTCCTAATCCAAAACTAGATACTTTCTGAACTAAAACAAATTTTGAATAAGTTTTGTATGATTTTAAGCCCAAAAAGTATCCTAAAGATAATTCGTTTATCACATATCCTAATAATAAAAATGAAATATCAAGTCGAGAGAATATGCTGCTTAATGCAACAAATCCAATTAATGCCGAAATTCCAGTGACAACAAAAATTGTTGGCGTGATTGGATTTTTCTTTGCAGTGTAGACAATTATTGTCTCACGAATTCCAATTAAACAAATTGAAAATGATACCCCTACTATTGATAAAAGATAATTTATTTCGCCATATTCTTTTGGATCAATTAATGTTGCAATCACTAGCCAAAACACTCCTCCTATAATTGCAGTTCCTAGATCTGCTATTCCTAACGCACTTAGATTTTGTATAATACTAGGTTTATTATCTTTCAAAAAACCACTTCGAATTTTTCTATTCTTTTCCTTCTCTAACTACTGATACTAGTGAAAATAATAATACTGATGTAATCAGTAGTACTATTGCAATCAGAAATGATCCTGCTCCAATTAAAGTTAAATTTGTATTAAGACTTCCCACTTCTGTATAATATTCAAAAGCAAAATAACTAAAAACACCTCCCAAAATTAAAAAAATCACTGATGGAATTCCATAAAAAATCAATGGTCTTTCAATTGATGTAAATTTAATTGTACTTGCTAAAACTGAAGTTCCATGTGTTACAGGATTTTGTGACGAAGTTTCTCCCTCATATGAAATATTGATTGGTATTTCAGCTATCTTAAAATCATTATTACTAGCTTTGATTAAAATTTCTGTTGAAACACCCATTCCTTTATCTGTTAAATTTAATTTTTTTAAAACATCTTTTGAGTAAGCCCTAAAACCACTTTGTGAGTCTGTTAAGCTCTGTTTAATAGATAAATTTGTAACTTTTGTAATTAATTTTATTCCAACTTTCCTATATTCTGGAACATCATCTGATTCTCTTAAAAACCGAGAACCTATTACTATGTCTACTTTGTTTCTAAATATAGGTTCAATCACTCTTGAGATGTCTTCTATTTGATGTTGTCCGTCTGCATCGAATGTGACAAGAACATCATTTTGATATTCTTTAGCTTTATTGAAAATACTTTTAATAGCTGAACCATATCCCAAATTTCTTTCATGTTTAATGACATCTGCTCCTAATTTTTCAGCTATTTGACCTGTCAGATCATCTGATCCATCGTCACAAACTATGATATCTTCTGTAATTTTTTTTAATTTTAAAATTATTCCTGCTATGTTCTTTTCTTCATTAAATGCTGGAATTCCAATAGTTATTCTCATTCAAATTTTCTTAAATTTTTCTGGTTATAATACTCACGAATAAAATATACTAACAAAAAACCTCAAACCGCAATTTTTAGTATAATTTTGCCCTCATTTCACTAGTCATCTCTACTATCTTCTCATTATTTTCCAATTTTGACACAAAATCTGGATTTGCAAGGATATGTCTGGCCCATGTAACCATGTCTAACCTCTGCTCATTTACTTCTTTAATTGCTTCATCATGAGTTAATGACGCTCCTCCAATTAGAAAATGTGACCATTTCTTTCTAATTTTCTCAATCATTTTTCCAGATGTTTCAAAATAATTTGAATTTGCACCACTTACATCCAATTGTCTTAACCCAATTTTTTCTATTTTTGGTATAAAGTAATCTAACATCTCATCTAGATTATGCCAATTGTATGTGGTATCCATCTTTCTTGATGGAGAAATTCTTATCATAATTTTTTCTGCCCCAAATTCATTGACGACCGTTTCTAATAATTCAGAAGCAAATCTGCATCTATTTTCTACACTTCCGCCGTATTCGTCATCTCTATCATTTATTCTTGAATCAAAAAATTGATCAATTAGATAACCATGTGCAAAATGTAATTCCACTCCGTCAAATCCTACGTCCAAAGCTTTCTCTATAGAATTAACAAACATATCATAAATTTCAGGAATTTCAGTCTTCGAAACCTTTCTTGGAATTCCATATGGTTTATTATTTTGTCTATTTATTCCTGAAGCTTGTTTGTTACTAGATGAAATTGGCGATATCCCTCCTGTATAATCTGAATGTGAAATTCTACCACAATGCCACAATTGAGCATAAATCTTTGAATCATTTTCATGAATTTTTTCAATTGTATTGCTCCAACTTTTTGCGTGTTTTGATGTTTTCATATATGGAACATTATTGTATCCATCCCCTGTTTTATCCACGATTATGCCCTCAGTCAAAATCAATGCAATTCCATTCTTTGCTCTCCTCTCGTAATATTCTCCCATTTTTTCTGTACAGCAATGATCATTATCTGCAAACCCTCTTGTCATTGCACTCATGACAATCCTGTTTTTCATTGTTCCAACATATTTGGAATTGAATTTTTTTAATATTATTGAATTATTCAAAACAAATCTCTAAAGTAACTGTGGCATAAATATTCTTTAAGGCTTTCATCCCATTTTCTTTGTAAATCTAATGATTCTTGTCTCAATCTTGTATTTTCAATTATTGCAACATCCGGTCTTTGTGCATTTTCTTTTTTACTAAAATTTGAAGATGGAATTTTTCGAATATTGATCTTATTTTCAATTTCTAATAAAGATGCTATTTTTATTGTTAAATCATAAAATGATGCTTGACCATGTGATGCCATATTGTAAATTCCATTTTTATCATTCGATAACAAAATTAGCGAATTGTAAGCTAGATCGTATGTATATGTTGGTTGCCAAATCCTATCTCCTACGCTAATCTCTTTTTCTCCTGATTCAATTAACTTGGATAAATATGGTACTATCTTTCCTACAAAGTTCTTATCTCTATTGTAACCTCCAAAAAATCCCCCCATTCTTACAATCAACGAATTACTACATTTTTTTAAAATATTTTCTTCTGCCAACAATTTATCTTTCCCATACCTGCATAGTGGTACTGGTACTGTTTTTTCAGTAATTGGTAATGATCTTCCATCAAAAATTAAAAATGATTGTGGATAGAAAATTTTTGCATTTGTCTTTGAAGATAACTTAATAATATTATTTGTTCCTTTAACAATTCTCTTTGATGATTCTTGAGGATTATTCTCGCAAAATTCTGCATCAACTTTTGCTGCACAATGAATAATGATGTCTATGTGAGTATTTGCATATGACAAAACCTGTTCTTCGTCTGTGATATCCATCTGTTCTGTTGATGTAGAAATTAATTTACAATCTGGACTTTCTCTTCTAATTATATCTTCAAAAGATCCTCCGAGCATTCCTTTTGCACCTGTTAGTAAAATTGTTTTCTTATTTAGCACTGAAATCTTTTCACTTAATTCTATATTCATTTTTAGATCCCTATTTTCCATACAAATCAATATTTTTTTTAAACCATGAAAAAGTTTCACTCAATCCAGTTTCTAACGGAATTTTAGGATTTATTATTTGATCATTTGTTTGTCTTAACTTACATTTTCCTTGTATCTCTCTTTGATCTTCATCTTTCCATACAACTTCCAAGTTGTAATTTGTAATTTGAGATGCTATATTTACAACTGATTCTACTGATGTATCATTCATTGTTCTAAGATTGAATATTTTATCATCAGTTCTAGAATCATAAATTAATTCTTTTATGGATTCAATTACATCATCTATATGATAAAAATTATGTTTTGCAGTTTTAGAAAAAATCTCTAACTTCTTTTTTCTTATTAATGCGATCATTATGTCGCATACTAGTCTTCCTGGTGATTCGTACATTCCATATGGATTAAACAATCTTAATGTAGAAACTGGTATCCCTGACTTATTACCAAATTCATGAATTAACTCTGTCTGTTTTGATTTGGTACTTGCATAATACTCCCAATTATGACCATGTTCTTCCTTAGAATCTAATAATTCCAAATAACTACCTATATTGATAATTTTTTCAATTTTATTGTAGTCTTTAATGACATCTATCATATTCTTTGTTCCTATTATATTATTCTGAAAAATTTTTTCAGGATCTTTTTGTGTGGGATAAACGCCGTATGTTGCACAGTTAATTACTACATCAGGTTCTAAATTAAAAACACCCTTGTGTAATTTTTCATAATCTGTAATATCTGTAAAATATTTTTTATATGATTTTTTTATTTCTCTTAATCTCCATTCATCAGAATCTCTCTTGGTAATAGTACAAATCTCGTTATCTTCGTTAATTAGACTTCTAGTTAGGTTTGAACCGATAAAACCATTTGCTCCGATGATCAAAATATTTGTCATGGTATATTATTTCTAATTATATTTATTAATAAATTCTGTAAAACATTCTTTCATTTTTTCCATTTGATTGTCTGATAATCCATGATTACATCCTACAAGAAATGAATTTCTCATAATATTTTCAGTTACATCAAATTTCTGTTGTATGTTTCTATGTCTGATGTCTTTGAAGGCTGGCTGTCGCAAAACATTCCCTGTAAAAACAGGTCTTGTCTGAATCCCATTCATCTCTAAATATTTCACTATGTCTAATCTTGAAAATTTAACATCATTCTTAATTGTTAAAGGAAATGCTAACCATGATGTCTCTACTTCCGGAAGTTGTTTTGGTAATTCAAATAATCCTGTTTCTGAAAAATAATTATACAAATTCTCAAAATTCCTCTTTCTGATTGAAGCAAATTTCTCTAATTTTTTTAGTTGCACTAGTCCAAATGCAGCACTAATTTCTGTAGGTAAAAAATTATAGCCAATGTCTTCAAAAATAAATTTTGAATCATATGGGATATCATCTAATTTTTTATTGAATCTCTCTTCAATATCTTCAGATTCATTAAGTGCCGAAGTTCTTCCCCATCCACGTAATATTCTAAATTTTCTTTCCCATTCTTTGTTATTACAACAAATCATTCCTCCTTCTCCTGCAGCCGTGATAATATGTGACCCATAGAAACTAGTAGTTGAAATATCTGAAAATTTTCCTGTAGGAATTCCATCAAACGTTGCTCCCAATGTATCAGCCGAGTCTTCAATGAAAATCAGATTATTCTCATCAGCAATCTCTCTCAATCTCTTCATATTTGGAACATTCCCAAGTAATGATGGAATCATTAATGCTTTAGTTTGCTCAGTTATTGATTGTTTAATTTGATCAATATTTACAATGTAAGTTCCTGGTTCAACATCGACAAATACTGGAACTAATTTGTTTTTAATAATTGGAGCTAATGTTGTTGAGAATGTTAGTATTGGAGTTATTACTTCTGAATTTTTTGGCAGATCTAAAACCTCGAATGTTAGAAAATTAGCAGATGAACCTGAATTAACCATAATTCCTAATTCTTTACCAAATTTTTCTGCAATTTTCTTTTCAAACTGTTTTACATTTTCTCCCATTATTGTTTGATGATTTTTTATTACTTGCGAAACCGCTCTTTCTTCTTCGTCGTCATGAACTGCTAGTCCATAAGGAATTCTTTCATCATTTATTTTTTCTTTCATACTAATTTTCCTTTTTTGACCAAATTAAATTATTTTCATTAGCTCTTAAAATATAATTATCAATCTCTCGCATTGTTTCTTTTTCAATGCCCTCTGAATCTTCAATAAATATTTTGTACCATGAAACTGTTTCTTCTATAGCTTCCTCTACTGAGAAAACATTTTTCCATTCCAAAATACTATTTGCCTTTGTAGGATCTATTTGTAATATGTTAGATTCAAAAGGCTCGTCTGAATTGTTAGTTATTTCAATATTGGTTTTACATTCCCATTTGTTTAATATCATTTCAACAATCTCTTGAACAGAAAAAAATTTGTTTGAATTATCTGGACCTAAATTCCAAGCTTCATCTAAAGAATTCTCTCCTTGATACATTCTTGTTGACAGCCATAAGATACCTGAAATTGGTTCAAGAACATGTTGCCAAGGTCTTACTGATTTTGGATTTCTCAAAACCACATTTTCTTTTTTGGTAATTGCATTAATTGTATCTGGAATCACTCTGTCCGTTGCCCAATCTCCTCCTCCAATTATATTCCCTGCTCTTATACTTGCAATCTTAGCTCCTTCATCATCACTTTCTGATGAAAAGAATGAATTTCTATATGATGAAGTTATCAATTCTGCTGCTCCTTTACTTGCACTATATGGATCAAATCCTCCCATTGGATCAGTTTCTACATGTGGTCTATTGTTTAATTCATTTTCATAACACTTGTCACTGGTCATAACTATACCGACTTTCGTTTCTTTGGTTCTTCTTATTGATTCTAAAATATTTGCTGTTCCAATGATATTTGTTTCTAGTGTCTCAACTGGATTCTTGTATGAAATTCTAACTAATGACTGTGCTGCTAAATGAAAAACAATTTCTGGTTTATACTTTTCAAATACTTCACTAACTATGTCCTTATTACGAATATCCCCCGTAATACTCGTTATGTTACTTTCTAGTTTTAAAATTTCAAAGAATGATGGTTTTGTTGGCGGTTCTAATGATAGTCCAATCACGTTAGCACCTAAATATTTCAGCCATAAACTTAACCAGGATCCCATAAAACCTGTATGTCCTGTAATTAGTACGGTCTTATTTCTAAAAACCCCACAAAAAATTTTTTCTGTCATCTACCAAATCTTCCAAGGTGCTTTCTTTGATAACCACAATTCTTCTAATACTTTTTTGTCTCTTATCGTATCCATTGCATACCAGAAACCGTCATGTTTGTACGATCCTAATTTTCCTTCATTAGCTAATCTCTCCATTGGTTCTCCTTCCAAAACTGTTTTGTCATTTTTTAGATAATCAAAAATTCCTAAATCACTAACAAAAAATCCCCCATTGATCCAACTTCCATCTTCTTTAATTTTCTCTTTAAATTGTAAAATCTCATTATCTTTGATATACAAAGAACCAAATCTTCCTGGTGGTTTTACTGCAGTTAATGTTGTAATAAAATTACTATTTTTATGAAATTCAATACTTTTTGTTATGTCCGAATTTGTTAATCCATCTCCATAAGTCATACAAAATGTATCATCAATATACTTCTCAATTCTTTTAACTCTCCCTCCACTAGCTGTATCAATCCCTGTATCTGCTAATGTAATGTTCCATGGCTCAATATTTTTCTGATGAACTTCTATGTTCTTTTTTTGAATATTTATTGTAACATCTGATACATGTAATTCATAATTTGCAAAAAATTCTTTAATTTCATATCCTTTATAGCCACAACAAATCACAAAATCATTCAAATTATAATGTGAATAAAGTTTCATAATATGCCAAAGAATTGGCATTTCTCCAATCTCTATCATAGGCTTGGGTTTCAAATTTGTTGCCTCTTCCATTCTACTTCCTCTTCCTCCTGCTAAAATAACCACTTTCATACCTATTCCTAATTCCTAAGCAATTAATTTATTACTATAGTATTAGGATTCTTCATGAAAAAATTCTTTTTTTTTCTGTCAATCACGTTCATCATTCTTGTTGTATTCAACATAACTTGGTTATCAATTACAACCTATTTTTGGGCCGCTGAAGGAATTACCTTCTTCTATACCTACATTGATGCTGAAGAGAATTTACTTGAAAACATATTTGGTTCTACTTTTGTTAAGTGGATTATCTTAGCTGATATTCTTTGGTTGATATCTTTGTTGATATTCATGTTACAAAGAAAGCACTTTAAAATTGAAAAGGATCGTCATTTTCTTTCACACCAGCCAATTTCCAATCCAAAAATTTGTGTTGTAATACCCGCGTATAATGAGGAAAAATCAATTGAAAAAGTTGTTAAAGATTTTATCAATCAAGAACATGTTACCGATGTAATTGTTATTGATAATGACAGTACAGATAAAACAATTGAATTAGCTGAAAAATCTGGTGCAAAAACAATCAAACAAGATTTTAATCGTGGTTTTGCTCATAATTATGCAACTGGTTTAAAAGAATCACTGAAAACAGATGCAAATGTTATTGCAACCGTAGATGCTGATGGTACAAGTAATGCATATGATTTAGAAAAAATGATACCTTATTTGGCAAACTCAGATATGGTTTTGGGTACTCGTCAAGTTCAAATTCTAACTGAAAAAGATAATCAGAATAGTATGATGCATGTGTGGGGTAATTTCTTTTTGGCTAAATTAATTCAATTCAAATATTTTAGTTTACATTACTCTGGAATTGTTGTTTTGACTGATGTAGGATGTCTTTATAGAGTAATTAGACGTGATGCATTAGAAAAACTCTCTGATGATCTTTTTGATTCATCCACTGGAAATGTTTTTGGTGGAATTGCATTTCTGTTACATCTTACTATGAAAGCAATTGAAAAGGATCTACGCATAGTTGAAGTTCCAGTCACTTTTAACAAGAGAATTGGAAAATCAAAAACAAATTCTGATAAAAAAACAACTGGTTTAAAAATTGGATTACAATTTTTAAAATTTATTTTATTGTCTTGATTATTGTTCTTTGCATATTGAGACCTCTTGCCCCATCAAAAATAATTTTGTATCTTTTAGTCCTACTATGGAAATATCATGACAATTTTCATCTAGATATCCTGAAAGAAATATGATAATCCATTTAGATTTCGTACTTGATTTATCATGACTGTTTTCCAAAAAATCATCATATTTCAAAAAGGGCTTATCATCCATTATTAAAAAAATACTATCTAGTGCATTTTGATTATCATCTGTCATCCACCCTTCGATCTTGACATATTGTTCTGAAATTAATATTGGACTCTCAAAATCATTCTCATCGTTAATCTTTTGAATCTCTCCATATCCAATTTCTTTTTCAAAATTTGGCTCTACAACATTGTTAAAAAATTTTATATCATTTTTATTTTCAATGTTAAAATCTTCTTCTCCAAAAATTCCTTTATTTTGGCTGATCCAATAATTAAAAATCTCTAAATGGTCTTTTTCAAATGCTAATCCCATTCCATGAAATGGTGGTTTTTCTAAACATTCAGAACCATGTGACAATGAATAACAATTAACGTAAAATAATTTCTCATTATAGTAATATTCTCCTTTTTCCCAACTTGCATAATATGATGGAATTAGAAATATACTCTGAAAAACTAAAATTGTAACAAAAATTACTAATTTGGCTTTTGATGATCTTTTCTCTCTAATTTTAATTATAATCAGTGAAATCAAAACCAATATTCCAATTTGAGAATAAAATGAAACTGCTTTGTAAAATGATTCATTACCATCATGGTACCCTAAATCCATTCGACCAATTGCAATTATCATTCCTGATATAATGCTAATAGTGATTAGCAACAACCATGGATATGCTTTCTGAATCTCTTCTTTTCTTATAAAATAGTATACAAGGTATCCGAAAATTACCAATGTAAAAAATCCTACTATCTGACTTAACTCAATGTTCTCTGAACCAAATCGATATGATGTAGCTAAGTAAGTTATTAGAAACTTAAATCCGTCAATGGATAAAAATAAATCAATTTTATTTTGACCCGAAAAAGAAGGCGCAAAGATGAAAATGACTATTCCATTAATAATTAAACTTGCTAGCCAGAAGATTATCCATTTTTTTTGAAAATATGAATTATTATCTCTTTTAAAAAACCTAATAATCCCAATTACCCATGTCACCGTTCCCATTAAATTAAAAAATGTTGAAAAGGTAGCCATTGAAATTGCAGCACAAATATGTGATTTTTTAAGAATTGGGCTTGTTAAAAAATAAACAACTGAAATAATTCCTAATGAAACTGATAACCACATTATTGTACTAAATACAAAATAACCCGTAATGAAAATTGGACAATAAACAGTTGCCGAAATTGGGATTAATGTCCAATACAGTCTTTTGTCTGTTCTTCTAATTGCCAAAAATAATACAAATAATGTTATTGACATTAATGCCCATTGAAAATAATATAGATTAACTAAATCAAAGGAATTTAGAAGTAAATTTGGTAAAGTTATTAATTTTAAGGAGAAAACTAAGTGTGATGATGCAGAACTCAAAAACTCATCAATTGGAAACTGTCCTGTTCTTGCAAATTCATATGAGAAAGGAATAATGTAAAAATCGTCACCATGGGGAAAATTTAGTCTAAAATGTATTATGTAATATAATGTATGCAGAGAAAAAAATACTACTCCAATAAAATAAAGAATTTTTTTTCTATATGAAAGATCTGTCTCTATTTGAAAATTTTGTTCTTCAATAGAGTTGGTTTTTTTCATATCAGAAATATTTTTTGAATCTATCTAAACATATCTGAGAATTTTCTATCAATTATAATCTGAAAAGGAAGTGAACCTAAATTCTCTAATAATCTCTTCCATCTTTTCATACGCTTTTTCTATATTATGATAAGTGATGAAATTATCTTTCTTTGATAATTTTATTCTAGGCATAAATTCAGGCGTTAATTCCCACGAATGAATATAAAATGTTGCAGGAATCTCTTTTTTCTCATATTCTTTTATTGCATTTTTAATAATTCTCATTGGTAGTGTTCTAAGATAAAACCCTCCTCCAGCTGGTATTTTTTTTCCTAAAAATTTTGTTACTAGTAAAGGGTATTCAATCAACTTTCCACTATCATCTTGATTCTCAATAGAGCTACTTGAAATTATATAAGGATCTTCCTGTGCATTTGGATGTCCATACATTGAACTTTTTGCTGGAACAATACTGCTATCATAGATATAATTATTCTCAACTAAAGCATCTATTGCCCACGACGTTGTGAAATCTAGTGAAAAAGTTGGTGCTCTAAATCCTTTTGATTTATTATTTGTTAATTTAGAAAATTCTTTTAATTCCTCTAAAAATTGATTCTTTGAGTTAAAATCATTTAATCTGGTATGATGCATTGTATGAAATGCAATTTCATGACCATCTTCCAAAATATCATCTAAGATCTCAGGTTTGAATTCTAATAATTCTCCAACAACAAAAAAAGTTGCATTTGTGTCATTTTTTCTTAAAAGTTCTAAAATTTTCCCAATTCCATTCACTACTTTTGGTTCAAATTTTTCTTCTTTCAAATATTTTTTTATTAATTCTGGATGAAACCAATCTTCAAAATCAATTCCTAATAGATTTTTGTTCATGTTAATGATCTATTTTTTTCACAATTCTAGCAGGATTTCCAACAACAACACTGTAATCAGGAATATCTTGAGTGACAACGCTTCCAGAAGATATTATTGAGTTTTTTCCAATTGTCACACCCAATGCAATAATTGCTCCTGGATTAATCACCGCCCCTGATTTTATAACAATCTGTCCCGTTTTTCTTGGATAATCTCCTTGTTTTAAAAATAAATTTGCAGTAGGATTATTGTGTGCAAATAACATTGAATAGGAACCTAGAGTCACATTATCTTCAATAGTAATCAATTCCGGATACATCAAATCTATTAATGCGTAGGGATTGAAATGACAATGTTCTCCAATTTTTACACCTCTTAATCTTTGCATGTATATGGCAAATCCTGAATGTGTTGAATGAAATGCTAGACTGTGATGTAACCAAGACCTTAGATAATTTATTCTCAGTTTCAATTTTCCAATTGAGCCAGAATACCCATGATATTCCATCAATTCTTGTTCATTAATCTTAAAGGTGTCTTTAGATAATTCCTCGAAATTACTCACACGGGAGAGAATTTCTTA
>MDTE01110817.1_pt1 | contig 16709 bp, 10 predicted proteins | sample 811231 | NCBI WGS metagenome assembly MDTE01 (sample SAMN05326651, study PRJNA326480) | marine metagenome | isolation source: seawater | place: Indian Ocean: Red Sea | collected 2010
ACGTCGGGGTCGAGGTCGATTGACGTCCGCGTTCCGGCCGGTGCGCGTCATGACGAGTGGCTCGGTCACCCGCCGACTGAGCAGGGTGTCGTAGTCGGTGCCTGCGACCCCCGCCAGGCTCGCGCCCAGTAGCGCGCCGTTCAGGTTCGAGTAGCCCCATTTCTCGCCTGGCGCGAATGCCGGCGCATGTCTCTTCAGGAAGTCGGCCAGGTTGTCTGTGGTGTAGTGCTGATAGTCCCCTGCTCGGTCGGCAGGGAAGTTGTCTGGCCAGAACGGCAGCCCAGAGGTATGCGTCGCAAGCTGACGCGCCGTGATCTTGCCCATGCCGGGTGAGGTCACCTCGACTCCCAGCAACTCGCTCAGCGGCGCGTCGAGGTCGATTTCGCCGGTGCGCGCCAGGTCGGACAGAAGCAGGGCCGTGAAGACTTTGGTGAGAGAACCGATCTCGAACCGGGTGGCGCCGCCGACCGGGGTGGTGTCGCCGCGGTGGGTCACTCCGCGGCTGACGATGTCAGTGTCGTCAGGAGTCACGATACAGACAACGAGGCCGACGCCGCGGCCCTGGTCAATCCGGTCCGCTAGCAGGGTCTGGATGGCCTGGGTGTCGGGCCGCGTGGCGGTCGGTTGGCCGGTGGCGACGGAAGCCATCGGCGCGACGTTGGCAAAGCTGACGAGCAGAGCGGTAGCGAGTGATCTGGTCATGGTGAACCTCCAGAGCTGGTGCATCTGCGGGATGCAGGTGGACTAAGCCCGGGACTGCAGGTGTGCCGCTGGACCGGACGGGTCGGAGATGAAACGGGTGATCGCTGGCGCCTGAGGGCTGACCGGACGAGCGCCAGGGCCGGGAGCGACAGGATGGTCGCGGCGCCCGCACTGAGGGCTTTGGCGAGGGTGAGGCCGACCCCGGCGACCTCGGTCGTGGCGGCGGCGCGGGTCGAGGCGTCGACGGCGTCGCGCCATACGACCCAGTCGTTCCAGAACCAGACGGCGGCGCCCAGCCATGCGAGACCGCCGACCAGACTGAGCGCGCGGCCATTGCCCGCGTGTGACACCGCGCCGTCGAGCTCGCTCAGGAACGCCCGGCCCGATGGCGTCAGCCAGAGGCACGCCTGCCAGGCGACGAGCAGCGTCGTTGACAGAAGCAGCGGGTATCCCCGGTCGACCATGGGCCCCAGGTGACGAGGGCGGCAGCCTCTCCGAAGACCAGGGCCGGCGTGCGCACGCCGAGCAACCACCAGATGCCGGTGAGGGCCGCCACAACGGTGCCGCCCAGGCGTCCTCCCGCCGGGAGGGCTCGGTCGACAACGCCGGTGATCGTCTCGGCCGCCTGAATCGCGGCGTCGGGGCCGGTGGCATCGGATGAAGGCGCGCCGTCGGGTCGGATCAGCGGGGCAGCGCTCGATGGCCGCCACCGCTCCAGGTTGTGTCTGCGCTTCAGTGTGTAGTCCGCGGCGGCGGCAAGGACCGTTGTCCAGCCCGCGATCATCAGCAGGTCGGTCACAAGCGCTTCCAGCCAGCCGCCGAGGGTGGCCGACCCGTCCTGGAGCGACGGAACAACGCCCACCAGGCTCGCGAGCGCCGTCAGTGCCAGGAACCCGCGGAGCGCCAGCAGGTAGTAGGGGTAGACCAGCGGCCCGATTAGCGACTCCTGCGGCCGGTATCTCGAGGCCACTAGCAGCGGATGGCCGTGACTGCCGAGCAGCGTCAGCTGCTGCTCACGACTCGGCGGATGCCCTGTTCGGTTTCGAGGTCGGACATCGCCGCGTCGAGCTCTTCGCGGAGCTCGCCCGCGATATCGTCTCGACGCTCGCGCGGGAGAAACAGACGCACGGACTGGATGTAGTTGTCGAGTAGATCCATGCCTGACCTCACACCTCTCCTGACACCCGTTTGACGGCGGCGCCGATCTGCCGCCATTCGGGAAGCAGCGCTTCGAGCACCTCTTCGCCCACCCTCGACACTCGATAGAACCGCTTCCGGCGCTTGTCTTCCTCCCGCCATTCACTTTCGAGCAGCCCTTGCTGCTCGAGTCGACGGAGTAGCGGATAGAGCGTGCTCTGCTCGATGTCGAGCCCCTGGGCCTGCAGCGCCTTCTTCAGGCGGTAGCCGTGATGCTCCTCTTTGAGCTGGGCCAGCACGGCCAGCACGAGGCAGCCGCGTCTGAGCTCATGGCGAAGCGAATCGAACTGGTTCAGGCTCATGTGTAGTTGGCGCCGTATAGTGTGTGACATACAGTATTGCGCCGGTCGCCCTCGGAAAGTTCATTCGTCCTGAAGCCCGAAGCCTGTAGCCCGGCGCCGAGAAGGACTCCAAGGCGCCCCGTGACGTAGGATCCCTGCGTGACTTACGACTACATCGTCATCGGGGGCGGCACGGCCGGGTGCGTGCTGGCCAACCGGCTGTCGGCCGACGCCGACGTTTCGGTCTTGCTGCTAGAGGCCGGAGGCAAGGACGACTACTTCTGGATCGACATCCCGGTCGGCTACCTCTACACCATCGGCAATCCTCGGACCGACTGGTGCTACAAGATCGAGCCGGATCCCGGGCTTAACGGTCGAAGCATCCTCTATGCGCGAGGGAAGGTGCTGGGCGGGTGTTCCTCCATCAACGCCATGATCTACATGCGCGGTCAGCGGAGTGACTACGACCACTGGGCCTCGCTGGGGAACCGCGGCTGGGGGTGGGAAGACGTCCTGCCGGTGTTCAAGAAGTCGGAAGACTACGTGCACGGCGCCGACGAGTTTCATGGGGTTGGCGGCGAGATGCGGGTGGAAGAGAAGCGGGTCAGCTGGGAGATTCTGGACGCTTGGCGCGAGGCGGCCGAGGAGTGCGGCATCCCGAAGATCGACGAGTTCAACCGGGGCGACAACTTCGGGAACGCCTACTTCCAGATGAATCAGCGGGGTGGTCGTCGCTGGAGCGGTACCAAGGCGTATCTGCGTCCGATCGCCGACCGCCGGAACCTGACCGTGCGCACCGGCGCCCACGTGGAACGGTTGCTCGTGGACACCGGTGACGGCGGCCGGAGAGCCCGGGGCGTGCGACTGGTGGACGGCGAAGAAATCAGGGCCGGGAGGGAGATCGTGCTTGCCGCCGGCGCCGTCGGCTCACCGCAGATCATGCAGCTGTCGGGAATCGGTTCGGGGGCGGTGCTGCACGAGCACGGCATCGAGGTGGTCCACGACCTGCCCGGCGTTGGTGAAAACCTGCACGATCATCTGCAGATCCGGACCATCTTCAAGGTCAACAACACGGTTACTCTGAACCAGCGGATGTCGCTGTGGGGGCAGGCGATGATGGGGCTGGAGTACTTCCTGTTCAAGTCGGGCCCGCTGACGATGCCGCCGTCTCAGCTCGGTGCGTTCGCCAAGAGCGACCCGGAGCGGGAGTCGGCCAACATGGAGTGGCACGTGCAACCGCTGTCGCTCGACAAGTTCGGCGATCCGCTGCACAAGTTCAACGCCATCACCCCGTCGGTGTGCAACCTGCAGCCCAGCAGCCGTGGCCACATCAGGATCAAAAGTCCGGACCCCGGCGACTCACCGGCGATCACCCTGAACTATCTGTCCACCGACGAGGACCTGGACATCGCGGTGAAAGGGTTGCGGTTTACCCGGAAGATCATGGCGGCCAGCGCCTTGGCCCGGTTCGAGCCGACCGAGCACCTGCCCGGGCCCCAGGTCGCGAGTGACGACGAGCTGAGACAGGCCGCTTCGGATCTCGGGACGACCATCTTTCATCCGGTCGGGACGTGCAAGATGGGAAGCGATCCGATGGCCGTCGTCGACGACCGACTGTCGGTGCACGGCATGGACGGGCTGCGGGTTGTCGACGCGTCGGTCATGCCGCGCATCACCTCCGGGAACACCAACGCGCCGACCGTGATGATTGCCGAGAAAGGCGCCGACTTCATCCTGGAGGACGCCACGCGCTAGGGCGGGACGTCAGTCCCGCCAGATCAATACCCGCGAGCGGTGCCCGAGCCGCGCCGGTCGGCGTAGCCGGCGTAGTAGCCCTCCGGCGTCTTCATGATGCCGGCCGCCATCCCCATGCTCCGGCGTTCCCGCAGTTCGTAGCCCAGTCGTTCGAGCTCTTCCCTGGTGTCGGCCGACAGGGCGAACGGCTCGTGGTCGATGCGGTCCGGCATCCACTGGTGGTGGATGCGGGGCGCGTCGATCGCCTGCTGCAGATCCATGCCCCAGACCGTCACGTTGAGATAGATCTGCAGCACCGTGTTGATGATGGTGGGGCCGCCCGGACTGCCCATCGTCATGTAGAACTCGCCGAACTCTCGCACGATGGTTGGTGTCATCGACGAGAGCGGACGCTTTCGCGGCTGGATCGCGTTGGCTTCGGCGCCCAGCATCCCGTACTGGTTCGGAACGCCTGGGTGCGCCGAGAAGTTGTCCATCTCGTTGTTCCAGATGAACCCGGCGCCCGCGGCGACCGCACCCAGGCCGTAGCCGCTGTTGAGCGTGGTGGTGATCGCCGCCACGTTGCCCCAACGGTCCGCCACGGTGAAATGCGTGGTTTCTTCCGACTCGGCCGGGCCGTGTGACACCCCTTCGCTCCGGCCGGCCATCCCGTCCCGCGGGAGCAATCGACGACGCTGCTCCATGTAGTCGCGCGACAGCAGCCGGTCGACCGGTACCTCGAAGAACTCGGGGTCTCCAAGCCAGAAGTTGCGGTCGGCGAACGCCAGGCGCTGTGCCTCGGTCACCATCGAGACCGCCTCGGCCGAGTGATAGCCCACCCGCTTGAGCACCGGCATGTTGAGCAGCGCGAGCGTTTGCGCGATGGTCATGCCGCCCGAGCTCGGCACCGGATGCGTAATGAACTCGTAGCGGTCGTGGTGGAACACCAGCGGCTCACGCCATTCGGCTTCGTACGCCGCCAGGTCGTCGTGGGTGATCAGGCCGCCGTTGGCCTCCATGTCGGCGACGATCAGGTCCGCCACGGAGCCGGCGTAGAAGCCGTCGCGGCCGTGATCGGAGATGGATTGGAGGGTCGTGGCCAGCTCCGTCTGGGTCAGCCGGGCTCCCATCTGGGGACCGTCGCCCTCGAGCCCGAACGTCGCCACTGACGAGGGGAACCGGCGGAGCCGCTGGCTCCGCTGGAGGCTGCGCGACAGTGCATACGACAGCGTGAACCCGTCCCCGGCCAGCGCGATGGCGGGCGCCAGCACCTGCTGCCGGTCCAGCGTGCCGTAACGTTCGACCAGCTTCAACATCCCATCGACGCTGCCTGGCACACCGACGCCCTGATGCGTGTTGGTGCTGGCGTCAGGGATCATCTCGCCGTTCGCGTCCACGAACATGTCGGTGGTGGCCGCCGAGGGTGCTTCCTCTCGAAAGTCGAGTGCGAAGGTGTCTCCGTCGGCCAGGAGTCCCACCATGAAGCCGCCCCCGCCGATGTTGCCCGCGGTCGGGTAGGTTACGGCCAAGGCGAACTGCACCGCCGCCGCTGCGTCGAAGGCGTTGCCGCCCGCTTGCAGAATGGCCAGGCCGACGTTGGTGGCCAGCGGCTCGGGTGACGCCACCATCCCGTTGGCCGCCACCTTCGGCCGCGACTCGGGCGACGAACCGGTGAGCAGGACGCCCGCGACGACGAGCGGGATGAGCCACCACGCGCGGACCATCCGAGTCTGGCGTTGGGAACTCTGGCTGGGCTGAGTCACGGTGGCAGCTCCTCCGCTGACTGGTTGCGATCGGGCCGATTCTATATCCCTCTGCCATACTCCGAACATGCCAGTCTTCGAAGCCGGCGACGTGCGGATTCGCTACGAGAGCTGGGGCGACGGGCCGGCGGTGCTGCTGGCCGCGCCCGGCGGAGTCCGGAGCGCCATCTCGTTCTGGGAACGGGCCCCGTGGAACCCGATCGAGTATCTGGCCGACCGCTTTCTGGTGGTGGCGATGGATCAGCGGAACGCTGGTGATTCGCTGGCGCCGGTCCGTCCGAACGACGGCTGGCACGCCTACACCGGCGACCAGCTTGGTCTGATGGACTATCTGGGGCACAAGCGCTTCCACTTCCTCGGGATGTGCATCGGTGGAGCGTTCGGCGTGGGCCTGGTCGCGGCAGCGCCCGAGCGGCTCCGGTCGGCGGTGCTGTTGCAGCCGATCGGTCTCGACGGCAACCGAGACGCGTTCTACGAGAAGTTCGATGACTGGGCCGCCGACCTCCGCGCCTCCACGCATCCCGACGTAACCGATGAGGTGTGGCGCCGGTTCCGGTCAAATCTCTACGACGGCGACTTCATGTTCAGCGTCGACCGGGATGTGGCCAGAACGTGCCAGGTGCCGCTGCTCGTTCTTCGGGGCAACGGTTACTTCCATCCGGCCGGAATCTCAGAGGAACTGGTCAGGCTGGCGCCCGGGGCGGAGCTGGTCGAGCGCTGGAAGGACGGGGACGCGGTCAGCGACGGTCGCCGTCAGGTCGAGGTGTTTCTGGCGGCGCACTGACCGCTGGTTCGGACCAGGCAGCCAGTGCGAACGTGATCGTGGTCCGAGCGTCGCTGCTCGCCTCGGCTGCCGCTCGCTCCACGAGCGGAGCCTCGACCTCGTCTACGTCCAGACACAGACGCACCTCATCGACTTCCTCAGGGCTGGCTCCCTTGAAACAGAGCGGGCAGGGAGGGAAGTCGTCGCCCGAGAGACGGAGCGGTGGCCCGTGGATCCGGCAGGCAAGTGGCCGCCACGCATAGAGCAGGCAACTGCCTGAGTCGGGGCCGAGCGCCGGGCAGGGCACATCGGCGAACGCCTCGTAGTGCCGCCGTTCTTCAGCTTCCGAGTGGAGTTGCCCCGCCTGTCCGGGGGCGAAGTCCGAGGTCTGGGCGGCGGCAGTGGCGCGGGCCCGCTCGACGATCCCACGTGCGGTGTCTGGCGCGGTACTCGCGAGGGAATCGAGACCCCGCCGCAGTCGCCACGCGTCGAGCGGCGTGATCGAGAACGGCCCGAAGCAGCAGGGTGAGCAGCCGGGCCCGCAGACGACGTGGTCGCCTGCCTGCGCGACCGCCTCGGCGCTGGCCGCGTCGACCAGCGCGACGAGGCGCCGGTCGACCGCGACCAGTGAGGAGGTGTCGGACGCCTCAGGCGCCGAACCTGGCCTTGGCCTCTTGCCGTCTGGCGTGGAGGATCGGCTCGGTGTAGCCATTGGGCTGCTCGCGGCCCTTGAAGACGAGATCGCAGGCCGCCTGGAATGCCACGCTGTCGTCGAAGTTGGGTGCCATCGGACGATACAGCGGGTCGCCGGCGTTCTGCCCGTCGACGACCGCCGCCATCCGCTGCATGGTTTCCCGCACCTGCGCCTCGCTGCAGATGCCGTGGTGCAGCCAGTTGCAGATGTGCTGGCTCGAGATGCGCAGCGTCGCCCGGTCCTCCATCAGCCCGATGTTGTTGATGTCTGGCACCTTCGAGCAGCCGACGCCCTGATCGACCCATCGGACCACGTAGCCCAGGATGCCCTGCGCGTTGTTGTCGAGCTCCTGCTGGATCTCCTCAGGCGACCAGTTTGGCTGCTCCTCGCGGGGAATGGTCAGAATCGCGTCGAGGTCGGCCAGTGGCCGCGAGCCAAGCTCGCCCTGCCGTCCGCTCACATCAACCTGGTGGTAATGCGTCGCGTGCAGGGTCGCGGCGGTCGGTGAGGGGACCCAGGCGGTGTTCGCGCCCGCCTCGGGATGGCCCGCCTTGGCCTCGAGCATCTTGGCCATCAGGTCTGGCATGGCCCACATGCCTTTGCCGATCTGGGCGTGACCCGGCAACCCGCACTCCAGGCCGACGTCCACGTTCCAGTCTTCGTAGGTGGTCATCCAGGGTGCCGACTTCATCTCCGCCTTGCGGATCATCGGGCCCGATTCCATCGCCGTGTGCATCTCGTCGCCGGTGCGATCGAGGAACCCGGTGTTGATGAAGAATACCCGGTCCTTGGCGGCCCGGATGCACTCTTTGAGGTTCACCGTGGTCCGGCGTTCCTCGTCCATGATCCCGATCTTGATCGTGTGGCGCTTCAGGCCGAGGAGGTCCTCTACCTGTCCCAGGGTCTGGTCGGTGAAGGCCACTTCTTCGGGACCGTGCATCTTCGGTTTGACGATGTACACCGACCCGGCGCGGCTGTTCTTGCCCTGCTTCAGGTCGTGGATAGCGATCGTGCTCGAGATCATCGCGTCGAGCAGGCCCTCGGGCGCCTCGTTGCCGTCTTTGTCCAGCACCGCCGGGTTGGTCATCAGATGGCCGACGTTCCGGATCAGCATCAGGCTGCGTCCCTGCAGGCTGACCTCCGAGCCATCCGGGGCGGTGTAGGACCGGTCCGCGTTCAGCGAGCGGTCCACCATCGTGCCGCTCTTCTCGAACCGGTCGGTCAGGTCGCCCTTGAGCAGGCCGAGCCAGTTTCGATAGGCCACCACCTTGTCCTCGGCGTCCACCGTCGAGACCGAGTCCTCAAGGTCCATGATGGTGGTCATCGCCGCCTCGAGGACGACATCCTTGATGCCGGCGGCATCGTCGCGTCCCACCGGATGGTTCCGGTCGATGGCGATCTCGATGTGCAAGCCGTTGTTCCGGAGCAGGATGGCGGATGGCGATGCGGCGTCGCCGCCATGTCCCGCGAACTGGGCGGTGTTGGCGAGCCCGGTGGTCGACCCGTCCGCCAAGGTCACCTGGAGCGCGCCGTCCGACACCGCGTAGCCGGTGGCGTGGGCGTGGTTCCCCTGGGCGAGGGGGGTGGTGTCATCGAGGAACTGGCGGGCGAAGGCGATCACCTTCGCGCCGCGCACCGCGTTGTAGCCGCTGCCGCGCTCCGCGCCATCGTCTTCCGGGATGACGTCGGTGCCATACAGCGCATCGTAGAAGCTGCCCCACCTGGCGTTGGCGGCGTTCAGGGCGTAGCGCGGGTTGGTGACCGGCACCACCAGCTGCGGACCGGCGATGGTCGAGATCTCATCGTCGACATTGGCCGTGTCCACGGTGAAGTCGTCGCCTTCCGGCACCAGGTAGCCGATTTCCTGGAGCATCGCCTTGTATTCCGGCAGGTCGATCGGCTGGTCCCGGTTTTCCTGATACCAGGCATCGATCTGAGCCTGGAGTTCGTCGCGGGTGGCCAACAGCTCCCGGTTCCGGGGCGCCAGGCCGTCCACCAGCGACTCGAGGCCGTTCCAGAAGGTCTCCGGCGAGATGTCGGTGCCGGGCAGCGCCTCGTTGTTGATGAAGTCGTAGAGCTCCTTGTCGACCTGGAGCGATCCAGCCGCAATGCGGTCCGCCATCGGTGTCTTCCTCTTGTGGTGGGCGACCGGTGTGCCGGCCGCAACGGGGTCTCTGTCAGCGCCGGATCATATCGTGCTTCGCGTCGCGCTGGGCGGCGCGACAGACCACGTCGCCGCTTGCCTGGTCGCAGCCGCCGTGACGGCGCGACTCAGCGCCGGCAGCGGGCCGGATAGTCCATCTGGAGATAGCCAGGTGCCCCTGGCGGGAGGGGAGAGGTGGCTCCCCGGTCGCGCAGCACCGGCACCAGTTCCGGAAACTGCCGTCCGAGATTGCCGTAGAAGACGCCTTGCGCGATGGTCAGTGGGGTCCAGCCGCACTCGTTGACCTGATTGAGAGCAGCGCCTTCGTCAAGCAGGAACTCGGTGAGCTCCCTGGCGTCGCGGAGCACTGAGCCGTGAACCGCCGAGTCGCCATGCGCGTCGATGATGGTCACGACGTCGCCGAGTTCCAACATCAGTTGGACCGCTTCGAGCGCCTCTTCCTTGGTGCCGGCGCTTTCGTTCGGCCACACCCCGACGCCGGCCGCCACGAGCAGCGCCGTCGTGCCGTCCTCGTTGGTCAGCAGAGGGTCGGCCCCCAGGTCGAGCAGCAGTCGCATCATCTCGAGGTCGACCACCTTGGCGGCAAGCAGGAACGGCGTGGCGCCAATCCGGTTCAGGGAGTTTCGGTAGCCATCGCGCGGTTCCTCGGTCTGACGCGCGTTGACGTCGGCCCCGTGGTCGACCAGCGCCCGGACCAGTTCCAGATCGCTGACCCAGCCGCTCTGGCGTGGAGACGGGTTGTGCTGGTTCTTGTTCGTGTTGGGGCGTCTCGTCCAGACGATCTGGTGCAGCGCCGTCCAGCCCTGCTCCGACGCGTTGGGATCGGCCCCGCGCTCGAGCAGATGAGCCGCCAGGTCGTAGTGGGCGTTGATGATGGCCGCCACGAGGGTGCCCGTCCCGTCCGGCAGGGTCTGGTGGATGTCGGCGCCGGCATCGAGGAGTGCGTCTACTGTTTCGATGTGTCCCAGCCGGGTCGCGAACATCAACGGTGTGAAACCGGCGTCGGACCGCTCGTCCACCTCGGCGCCGGCCGCCACCAAGGGTGCCACCACGTCGGCGTGTCGCTCGGCGGCCGCCCACATGAGCGCCGTTTGCCCCCGCCAGTCTTCCCGCGCGGTCGGGTCGGCCCCGTGCGCCAGCAGCGCCTTGACACTCTCGACGACGCCGGTTCTGGCGGCGACCATCAGCGGTGTCTCGCCGGCCGGGGACGCCAGGTTCGCGTCGGCGCCGGCCTCGAGGAGCCGTTCCACGATCGCCGCGTGGCCGACGTGTGCGGCCAGCGCCAGTGGGGTGACGCCTCGGGCGTTGGTCAGGTTGGGGTCGGCCCCCTGGTCGAGCGCGCGCCCAACCGCAGCGAGGTTTCCTCCGTGCGCCGCGTGATGCAGGGCCGAGTCGCCGTCACCACGGGGCTGCGCGCTCGCGAGCAGTGGGAGGGCCAGCCAGGTGACAGCCAACGTCAGGGAGGGGCGCGACTTCCGCTGAGTCATCATGTGTCCGGCTCGCTGGCTTCGGGCTACGGGCTTCAGGCTTCAGGCGCTCTTGGTCGCTCGACGGTGCGTACCTGGCTCCCGCATCACAGATCCGCCAACCCCGTCAGCTCCTGGAGCCGCCCGGTGCTGTCTCCGAGCCCGTCGTCCATCCGGACGCCGGCCTTGTCGAGCTGGCTGACCAGTAGGTTCGTCATCGGCGTGTCGCGGGGGTACTGGAGATGCCGTCCGCCCTTCAGCTGGCCGGCCGAGCCTCCCGCCAGCAGCAACGGCAGGTCGAAGTGCGAGTGCTTGTTGCTGTCGGAGAGCGACGCGCCGTAGAGGAGCAGCGAGTGATCGAGCAGCGAGCCGTCGCCGTCCGGGGTGCTGGCCAGCTCGTCCAGGAACTTCGCGAACAGCGAGACATGGAAGGTGTTGATCTTCGCCAGCTGGGCGAGTTTCAGCGGATCGTCGCGATGGTGCGACAGCCCATGGTGCGAGTCGGGGATCCCCAGCTCGGGGTAGGCGCGTCCGTTCAGCTCGCGGCCCAGCATGAACGTGAACACCCGGGTCATGTCCACCTGATAAGCGAGCGACAGCATGTCGAACATCAGCTCGACGTGCTCCTGATACGACTCGGGGATGCCAACCGGTTGTTCGAGGGCCGGGAGCTCGGTCTCGTTCTGTTCCGACAGCTGGATCCGCCGCTCGACCGACCGCACCGCGTCGAGATACTGCGAGAGCCGCGCCTGGTCCTGTGCCCCGACGTCTCGTTGCAGTCGGGTCAGGTCGGCGGAAATCGCGTCGAGGATGCTCCGGTCCTTTCTCGATTCGGCGTGGCGACGAGCGGCCGAGCCACCCTCCCCGAACAGGCGCTCGAACACCACTCGCGGATTGTTCTCCATCGGCAGCGGCGTCGTCGGGTCCTGCCACGCGATGGTGTTCATGTAGATGCAGCTGTAGCCGTTGTCGCAGCTCCCGACCAGGAAGTCCTGCTCGATCGCCAGCTCGAGCGATCGAAGCGGCGTGGTCTGGCCCAACTGGTCGGCCGCGAACTGGTCGGCCGTCTTGCCGGCCTGTACGTCGGCGCCTTCCGTCTCCCTGGGGTGCACGCCGTTGAGCCACGTCGCCGTGGCCCGGGTGTGCTCGCCGTTGCCGTCACCGAGCGCTTCCGCCTGTCCCTGGGCCAGTCCGCTGACGACGACCGTGTGGTCGCGGTGGGCGGCGAGCGGGTCCAGGATCGACGAGAGTTCGAGCGCGCCCTTCTGTTCCGGCGTCCAGGCGTACATCGCCATGCCGTTCGGGGCATAGACCCAGCCGAGACGACGGACCGGGGCAGCCGCCCGTCCCGAGATGCCCGAGAGGGCCGGCACCATCGCGTCGAGCATCGGCAGCGCGAGGGTGGTGCCCACACCACGAATCAGGGTGCGACGCGAGAGGGTTTTCTTCGAGACGATCATGACGCCGTTCTCCTCATGCTGAACGGTGGGCTCTTGACGATGCCCAGGACGATGTCCGCGAACCGGAAGTCGGCGCCCGCCGCGTCGCGGACGATCTGACGCACGGTCGGGGCGTCGTAGTACTCAAGACCGCGACCCAGGGCGAAGATCATGAGCTTCTCCGTCAGGGTACTCACGAAACGCTCGGGGTTCGAGACCAGCGCCTCGCGCAGGCCCTCGGCCCCCTCGAACTCGGTGCCGTCGGGGAGGGCGCCGGACGCGTCGATCCGGGTGTTGGCTTCCGACCGCGTCCGATAGCGGCCTACGGCGTCGAACTCCTCCAGGGCGAACCCTGGCGGGTCCATCATCCGGTGGCAGCTCGCGCAGACCGGGTTGGCCCGGTGCTGTTCCATCGCCTCTCGCATCGAGAGGGCGGCGCCGCCGTCGGTGGTGCTTTCCAGGTCGGGGACATCAGGCGGTGGGGCGGCGGGGGGTGTCCCGAGCAGATTCTCGAGCACCCATTTCCCGCGCAGGACCGGCGACGTCCGGTTCGGATAGGAGGTTACCGCCAGCACGCTGGCGTGGCCGAGCAGCCCGCGCCGCGCAGGAGGCGCGTCCTGGAGTGACACGCGGCGGAAGTGACTGCCGTAGACGTGCGGGATGTCGTAGTGGCGCGCCAGCCGCTCGTTGACGAACGTGTAGTCGGCCGTCAACAGCTCGAGCACGCTCCGGTCGTCGCGGAACACGCTGTCGAGGAACAGCTCCGTTTCCCGCTGCATCGCCTGGCGGAGCGCTTCGCCGACGTGCGGAAACAGGTCCTCGTCGGGATAGACCGCCGGGACGTTTCGCAGGTAGAGCCATTGGCTCGAGAAGTTCGTGACGAGTGACCGCGCGCGCGGGTCGGCCAGCATGCGCCGGGTCTGCCGCTCGAGCTCATCCGGTTTGCTGAGGCGTCCCCCGGCGGCGAGCGCGATCAGCTCGTCGTCCGGTAGGCTCGACCACAAGAAGAATGACAGGCGTGAGGCCAGTTCGAGATCGCTGATGGTGTAGTTCGATCCTGGCGGCAGACCATCGGGGTCGCGTTCGACCCTGAGCACGAACTCCGGGCTGGCGAGCAGCCACCGCAGCGCCAACTCGATGCCGGCGTCGAACCCGTCCGTCGCGCGCCCGTCTTCGAAGAAGCCGAGCAGAGCGTCCTGGTCCGCCGCCGTGAGCGGGCGGCGATAGGCGCGACGAGCCAGGGTCGTCAGGATCTGGCGCGCGCAGTCTGTCTGTTGCGATGCCGAGGCCCCGGCGTCGGGCTGGCAGACGAAGATCCGCTCGCGACTCGGCGTCGGTGCGGCCGGCGGTGTGTCCGTGGTCTCGAACGGTCCGGTGACGGTCAGCTCTCCCAGGTAGGGCTGCTGCCGCGTGTCCACGGCGGTGTAGGGGCGCAGATACGGCTGACGGACTCCTTCGGCATACGCCCAGCTATGTCGGGTGAAGGTCAGCCGGATCGTCCCGGGGCCCGCGGCCACCGGCACCGTGAACTCCCACTCGTTGTCGGCGGTCCGCTGCGTCGCCTGCCAGGCGCGATACTCGTCGCTGCCTCGCGGCGCGTCGGGCGGCGCGCCTCCGACGGTATAGGTCTGCACGGTCTCGCCGTCCAGGCTGATGTCGAGAGTGTGGGCCAGGTCGAAGATTCGCAGCTGGCCGCCGGTGCCGCGAGCCAGGCTCACCCGGAACACGTAGTCGCCGTCCTGCGGGAACTGGTGCTCGAAGGTGGCTCCCCCTCGCGTACCGAACGGCATGCCGTCGACCCAGTCATCCTGCGACAGGTCGTTGGTGACCCTGAATGTCTCGGTGGAAGCGGAGGGCACGGGGCGCCCCACGGCCAACCGGCTGATCTTCCGCGCGGCTCGCAGATACCCCTCGAGCAGGGTCGGAGAGACGCCCAGCACACCGGCAATGTTGTCGAACCCGTAGCTGGCGCCGTCGGCTGGGAGCAACTCCGCTACATCGACCTCGAGGTCGAGGAGGTCCCGGATCGCGTTGTGATACTCGGTGCCGTTCAGCCGGTGGAACGCCTCGGTCCGCCCCGGGTTGGGGCTGTCGATCGCGGCGGTGTCGATGGCGGCTTCGAGTCCTGCCGTGAACGCCTCGTAGGCGGGTGGGTCCGGTCGCGGCCGTCCGAGGGGCGGCATGGCGCCGGCGCGCAGCTTGCGGACCACCTTCTCCCACACGTCGGGCGCGGCGGTGACGTCGTCGACGTCCACGGTGTCGAGCGCCAGCTCGGCCGTCAACGTGCGTGCGTTGTGGCACGCGACGCAGTACTGGTCGAGGAGCGCCCGCCGCGACGCCGACTGGGCGTCCGCCGGACGCGCCGGGACCGACAGCGCGCAGAGCACGCCCACGACTGTGACGATCCGGCGGCCGTGTCGCCAAGTCATGACCGCCTTTATTCTATGTCCGCCACCCTACTGCCGTGCGTCGGTCTCGTCGGCTGCCGGCCGCGCTTCCAGGTCGTTGAAGTGCAGGATGGTGTTGAACAGCATCGTGAACTCGCCGTGGTTCTGCCACCGGTAGCACGGGTTGGTCGCGAACAGCACTACCCTCCCACCGCCGTGCGGGACATTCACGATGGCCGGTCGATCGTCGATCTGGTTGACCCCTCGGAAGTGCCCGCTTCGCGACGAGCCGGAGAAGCGCATCAGCACCCAGTCGTCACGGAACCGTCGGGGCACCTGGAGCAGCGGCCCGTTGGCGTAGCGGACCGTGGTGTCGGTGCCTTCGTAGCCATAGAAGATTGGATGCGTCGGCTGCAGGATCTCGGTGTCCACGATCGGACCGGGCGCGTAGAATCCGGCCGCGGGGCGGCGCGCGTCGATCTGACGGGTCACTCCGAACTCTGGGGGGAAGTAGCTGGCGGCTCCCAGGGTGATCAGCACGCCTCCCTCGTCGACGAACCGTTGCAGCTCGAGCACGCCTTCGATACCGAAGCCGCCGGTGATGTCCTCGGACGAGCCGTAGTCGCCCAGATACTGATAGCGCTCGGTCTTCGTGTAGGCCAGCGGGCCGCGGCTCGGATCGATGTCGAACACCAGCCCCTTGCCGGTGCGACCCTGATTCGGGACCAGGATGACGTCGAAGTCGTCCCGGAGCGCCCCGGCCAGGACCCGCTCCTTGAAGATCAGGTCGAACGGAATCTCGTACTGGTCGAAGGCGTGGCGGACCCAGCCCACCTCCTGGGTATTGCCCCAGGTGCTGAACATGGCGAGCCGGGGCAGGTCCATCTCGTGGGTCGGTATGTCCGGTCGCTCGTTCAGGGTGGCCGCCGTCAATCCGAGCGACTCCACTGCCAGCTTGAGCCGGTCGCGGTCAGCGGCGCCTGCGGGTCTCGGTATCACCAGGGAACCGGCCGGGAAGCTGATGCCTCCCGTCTCGAACGGTGACTGGGCGGCCTCGACCGCCAGCGCGCCCAGCCGGTAGCGGAGTGTCACCATGTTGGTGGCCCCGTAGTGCGCGACCGCGTAGCCGAACTCGGCGTCCTCTCCCCTCAGCGTGCCGACGTCCCGGGCCCGACCGATCGGCTCCACCGGAAGGTCGAGCACCGCCTCGTCGTTGATCGCGCGCACCTCGGCCTGCTGCATCAGGCCGAGCGTCCAGCCGGTGTCGTCGTAGGTGCGGAGGCTCTCGTCGGGAAACTCCTGCAGGTCCAGCATGATCTTGGCCAGGCGACCGTAGGGCTGATCCCGCTTGATGACATACGAGCCAGCCGGCACCGTCTCGTCTTCCAGCGTGACGTCGGCGTCCAGGCGTCCCACTTCGATGCCCTGCACACGCAGGAAGTTGACGAGCCGGGTCACGCGGGTCATGTCCCGCTGGCCGGCCGGCACGACCCACCCACGCGGGGTCTTGGTGCGACCTTCCTCGATGGCGTTCCGGTTCTTGCGATAGAAGTTCTCCAGGATCACGTCGGGGTTGCTGGCAGCCAGCTGCAGGGCGCTGAGCGCCGCCGTCTGGCTGTAGTTGGTGTTGTTACGCATTGACCACTCGACCTCCTCGTAGGGAGGCGAGGGTCGATACCACTCCCGGCTGGTACGCGCTTGCTCCGGCGTGTTGTCTTCGGTCTTGAGGTGGCGCTTCATCGTCGTGGCGCCGCCGTTTCCGTAGGTCTCGTAGAACCGCACCAGCCCGTTGTGGTTCGAGGCCATGAAGCCGAGGTAGCCGGGCGACCACATGTCCACGAACCCATGCGTCCAGGCGCCCGGCATGCCGTACTTGGTCAGCTGCGCCATTTCGAAGTTCGCGAACCAGGGTAGCTCGCCATACACGATCGGGTCGAGGTTGGGGTTCTGCGGCGCCTGTCCGCTGAAGGTGTAGAGAAACGGCACCGACTCGTGCAGGTCGTGCATGATCGGCGGCCGCCAGTCGAGATACCACTCGAGGAGAGCCCGCATGCTCAGCTGCGAGTAGTTGATGTCACGGTTGTTGTCGTGAAACACGTAGCGGCCCCAGTAGGGCGGG
>MDTE01148872.1_pt1 | contig 16709 bp, 14 predicted proteins | sample 811231 | NCBI WGS metagenome assembly MDTE01 (sample SAMN05326651, study PRJNA326480) | marine metagenome | isolation source: seawater | place: Indian Ocean: Red Sea | collected 2010
GGCGGGAGTGAAGGGACTCGAACCCTCGACCTATCGCGTGACAGGCGATCGCTCTAACCAACTGAGCTACACCCCCACTTTTGGTTCTTTTGGTGGGCAGTAAAGGACTCGAACCTTTGACCCCCTCGGTGTAAACGAGATGCTCTACCAACTGAGCTAACCGCCCCAAATTAGCAGATCCGAGATATACAACATTAAATTTGTAATGTAAAAACTAAAAAAAAAGCAATGTAAATTAACCCATATTAAATGTATTATTATAAGTATGATTATCCAATGCGCCTCTTGCGAAAAGAAATTTAATGTTCCTGATGCGGCAATAACTGCCTCTGGAAGGTTAGTGCAGTGTAGCTCATGTGGAAATAAATGGACTCAATATCCAATAAAACAAAAGCCAGAAATTGGTGAAACAAGACCTAAAATTGTAAAAAAAACACCCACAATCAAGAAAGTAATAGTAAAGAAAAAAGAATCAATTAGGAAGAGTCCCATCCCTTACTCAAAAGAATACATGGAGCAAAAATGGGGAACTTCTCTAAAAAACTATGTTGATGAAAAAGGCCTATCAAAAAAAGTTAAAACATCACAAAAAATTAAAAAGACTCAAAAACAAAAAAATTTACAAAATGTTGCGAGTCCTTCTTTTGGTTTTTTTAATTATATAATTGTATCTTCAATTTTATTCACTTTTTTTGTTGGTATTTTAAATTTTGAAAGAACTAGGCTAAGTAGAAAATTTCCTGCTCTCGAACCTTATATTGATCATTTTTTTGAATCTTTAAATATATTTAGAATATTCATTTTAGATTTTTTTAGGTAAAAAAAATGAGAAAAAAACAGTCTTCATTATGGGAAGCAGATGAAGCTTTAAGAAAAAAATCTAATCTTTATAACTTTTGTAAAATATTAAACAAAAAAAAATTGTACACAAATAATGAAAATTTCAATGATCTTTGGAAATGGTCTGTTAAAAAGCCAGAAGTATTCTGGTCAGAAGTTTGGAACTACACTAAAATAAAAGGTATTAAAGGAAAAAAAATTATTAAAAAGAATAAAATATTTTATAAAAATATTTTTTTTCCAGACTCTAGGTTAAATTATGCTGAAAATCTTTTGCCTAAAAGAAATAGCGAGATAGCTTTAAATTTTTTTTCTGAATCTGGTATTAAGAAAAAAATTCAATGGAATGACTTATACAAGAACGTCTGTAAATTTTCATCTTATTTAAAAAAGATTGGATTAAAAGAAAACGAAAGAGTAGCAGCATATATTCCTAATACAATAGAAGCTGTTATCTGTTTTTTAGCTTCATCTAAGAATGGATTAATTTGGTCTTCTTGCTCTCCTGATTTTGGCACAGAGGGAGTTATTGATAGGTTTAATCAAATAAAACCGAAAATTTTGATAACGTGTGATTATTATTTCTATAATGGAAAAAAAATTAATATACTTGAAAAAGTACCAAAAATTCTAAAAAAAATTAAATCCATCAAAAAAGTTATTGTTTTTCCTTATTCAGATAAATTCATAAAAAAAATAAATCCAAAGTATGTAGATTTTAATAGTGTTATTAAAAGTTCTCCAATTGATAATACATTTAAAAAATTTGATTTTAATCACCCGCTTTATATATTGTACTCAAGTGGAACTACGGGCGCACCTAAATGCATAACTCATGGTGCTGGGAATGTTCTTATCGAACACAATAAAGAGTTTTCATTGCACTGTAATATAAAAAATAACTTTAAAGTTTTTTATTACACAACTACTGGCTGGATGATGTGGAATTGGTTAATAGGTGCACTTTCATCAGGTTCAAGTTTATTTTTATACGATGGTTCACCAACCTATCCTTTGAAGGACACCTTGATTAAATTGTGTTCAAAAGAAAATATTAATTTATTTGGTGTTAGCGCTAAATATATTGATTTTTTAAAAAAAGAAAATTTTAAATTCAATAAATTAAAGTTTCCTGAGCTTAAAGTCATTGCTTCAACTGGGTCTCCTCTTGTTAAAGAGTGTTTTGAATATGTTTATAAAAATATTAAAAAAGATGTCCATTTAACATCTATAAGTGGTGGTACGGATGTAGTTGGATGTTTGGTTCTAGGAAATATTTTTTCTAAAGTATATGCCGGAGAAATACAGGGTGAAAGTTTAGGAATTGATGTAGATATTTTTAACGAAAAAGGAAAAAAGGTATTAAAAAACCAAAAAGGCGAATTAGTAATAAAAAAACCATTTCCCACAATGCCAATTAAATTTTGGAATGACCTAAAAAATAAAAAATTGAGAAAAGCGTATTTTTCTAGGTACAAAAATATCTGGCATCATGGTGACTTTATTCAAAAAACTAAGAACGGAGGTTTTATAATTTATGGAAGATCAGATGCCACGTTAAACCCAGGTGGTGTAAGGATAGGAACAGCTGAAATATATAGACAAGTAGAAAAAATTAATTTTATTCGCGAAAGTCTGGTAGTTGGACAAGAAAAAGATGGTGATGTTAAAATTTTACTTTTTGTAGTAATGAATAAAAGAAATAAACTCAGCAGCTCAGATATAGATTTCATTAAGAAAAAAATAAAAAAAGATTGTTCTCCAAAACATGTTCCCAACAAAATCTTTCAAATTGATGAAATTCCAAGGACAAAAAGTGGGAAAATTGTTGAGTTGGCTGTAAAAAAAGCTATCCATGGAAATAAAATTGAAAATTTACAAGCACTTGCAAACCCTGAGAGTATCAATTTTTTTAAAAAACTTTATAAAAGTAAATTAATAAATGAACAATAAATTTGAAATTAAAGATATATTGGTTGCGGTAGATGAGATTTTAGATAATAAAAAAGAAGTAATTAAAAAATATCATAATAATTCCAGAAACAAAGTTTTACTCTTAAATGATGAGGTTAAATCAAAAAGAAATAAAGACGATCTTCCTTTAGATACTGAAAAAATTATTTTGGAGGCAGAAAAATTTATTAAGAAATAAAGCTATTTTTCTAAATCTTTTATACTTACAAAGTTACTCGATAATTGATTATTATTATTTTTTATATCCTCAAAAAAGTTCCATGCTAATACAAGAACAGTGCTATTATTGTTAAATGCTTTATCTTTACTAACAATGGGTATTTTTACACCTGGTACGTATTTTCCGTGTTTTAATTTATTATCCTCAACTATAAACTCGATTTCATCCGAAACACCAAAAAAATTTAGAGCTGTAGTGGCTTTTGCTGGCGAACCGTAACCAATTATTCTTTTATTATCATTCTGTAATTTCTTTAAATTTTTCTTAACATTATTTTTAATTTTATAAATTTTTTCACCAAATTCTTGGTAGGTCTTATATTTTTTTAAACCAAATTTTTCTTCCTCTTTCAACAAATTGCTTACACTCTTATCAATTTTTGCATTTTTATGTTTATTTATAAAAACTCTGAGAGAACCGCCGTGTGTATTTATTCTTTCTACTTTGATGATTTTTGCTTTGAATTGATCAAAAAAGTTGACCAATGAAGTGAGGGACCAATAATTGTAATGTTCATGATAAATATTATCAAATGTAAGATCTTGTAATGTGTTTAACAAATATTGTACCTCAATCACTATGTTTCCTTTGCTGCTTAATAATTTAAGCATACAATCTGCCATTTCTTTAAGATTATCTGAATGGGCAAATACATTTGAAGCTAAAATAACATCGGCATTTTTTTTAATTTTTTTTAGATTTTTTATATTTAAAAAACAATTAATAGTTTTAATTTTATTTTTATTTGCTAGTTTTGATAGGTTCTTAGCTGGTTCTACGCCTAAAATATTTTTAAAACCTAAATCTTTAAATGGTTTTAAAGCTACACCATCATTACTTCCAATATCAATTATATAAGATTTTTTTGGAGATAATTTAAACTCTTTAATGTATTTTTTTGCAGCATCCTCAAAGTGTTTTCTAAATGATTGAGATGTGGATGAGGTGTATAAATAATTTGAAAACATTTTCTTTGGGTCAACAGAAACTGATAGTTGGCAATTATGACATTTCGGGCAATAATTTAATTCCAAAGGATACAGTTCACATTCTTCATTCTTATTTTTCAATAAATTATTAGCTAAAGGTTGGTATCCTAAAGATACTACTCTTTTCAAATTTGTCTCATCACAAGATCGACAGTTGAATTTATAATTACTTAACAATAGTTTTTTTTCTTTCTCACTAACAATGTTATGCTTTATCGTATGAGTGATACCATAGTTATCGTGATCTCTTTCCCCTCTAACTAAATTTAAAAAAGTTGTATCTTTTGAAAATACCATTGTGTGAGCAACATTTGGTTTGATTACTGATAATTGTCCTTCATTAACAACCTGGGTAATTTTAGGAGAATTGGGATTAAGTAAATCCTGAAAAACTTCAATGATTTGTCCGCTAGTAAATAAACATTTTTGTTCTTGTTGTGGGTGATAGTGATTAGCTCTCATCGTCCCTTTTTTTGAATGGATTAGTCCAATTAGATTTATTGGCTCAGTAAGTTCGTGATTACTAATTTTTCCTCTTTGATCGATATACTCATTTTCACCATTTTTAACATACTCTAAATCTTTTATAATAACTTGGGTCGACCATTTAGATATCATTTCTTTGAGGCTTTCTTCTAAAGAATAAAGAAATTTAAAACCAGAGTTTAGAAGTTTTTTATTAGATAAAGAGTAACCCTGATTTGGAATTTTGTCATTTGTTTTTATTATTTCTAATTTAGAATTCATTGCTTTACAAAGTTTTGCTACATCTTCAACTGTAATTGAATCTTTAGATACATTAAAAATTTCTTTTTGAATTTCATTCTTTTCTTCCATAAATTTAAAACACCTTGCTGTGTCAATTAATGGAACTAAAGATTTTAATTGTTTTCCACCACCAAAAAGCCTAATTGTTCCGTTTTGGGATGTAATTTTGGCAAATAAATTTGGCATTATGTTAAGTCGCATTGTATCTGTTGAATATCCATATACTGATGCAAGTCTAAGTATTATATAATTTTTTCCAGATTTTTTTATTTGTTCTTCATTGTTATCTTTGCTAATGGCATATGGTAATACTGGTAACTTTTCAAATTTTTCATCGATATCTTTAATTAAATCCTGCTTTCCTTCAAAAACAACATGTGTCGATGGAAATATAATCTTACAATTTTTTGGAGTTTCTGATAATACAACTTCAGTTCCTCTTTCTGCAACATCATTTAATTCCTTGTCTTTTTCAGCATTTAATTCAAATTCTGTTCTTGGAACTTCGGTAATACCCGCTAAATGATGAACAACATCTGCTTCGTTTAAATATTTTTTTACTTCATCAATTTTTCTAATATCAGCGTGAACAAAATTCATATTCCATTTTCTTAATTGATTTACTCTCTCAGATATAAAGCGGTTATCAATTACAGTAATTTGATTATTCCAACTCTCACCAGAGTAAATTTTACATAATTCTGTTCCGATATATCCAATACCTCCAGTGATAACTATTTTTTTCATTTTTCTTATTATCGATGTAAATGTGTTTGTTTAGTGATATTAAACAATTAATGAGCGCTTGTAATTTCTGATTTTTCTTTATTTTTATTTGAAACCTGATCTATTTCCACCCATTTGACTGGTTTTAGTTCTTTTATAAGCGCGTGCTTAAGTACTTCTTCAACAGTTTTTACACTCACTATTTCAATACTTTTTCTTATAGTTTCTGGAATTTCAACCAAATCTTTTTGGTTATCCCATGGAATTAAAACTTTTTTAATACCAGCTCTATGCGCTGCTAATAATTTTTCTTTAAGACCACCAATTTGAAGGACATTTCCTCTTAAAGTTACTTCACCTGTCATTGCAACATCTTTGTTAACTGGAATTCCAGTTATTGATGATATTATAGAAGTCACTATAGCAATACCAGCAGATGGTCCGTCTTTAGGGGTTGCTCCCTCAGGGACGTGTATATGAAAATCTTTTTTTTCAAAAAGAGGTGGTATTATTCCAAATTCTACAGATTTAGATCTAACAAAAGATTTTGCGGCTTTAACTGACTCTTGCATAACTTCGCCTAGTTTACCTGTGATTTGCATTTTACCTTTACCTGGCATATTTACTGACTCTATTTTAAGTATTTCACCACCAACTTCAGTCCAAGCAAGGCCAGTAGAAACTCCAACTTTGTTTTCATTTTCAATTTCACCATAGTTATATTTTTTAACTCCAAGAAAGTTGTTAACATCTTTTTCTAACAACTCTTTTTCAATTTTTTCACTTGAATCAATCTTTTTAACAGTCTTTCTTGCGATTTTTGATATTTCTCTTTCTAAATTTCTAACACCAGACTCTCTCGTATAATCTCTAATAATTTTTTTAATAACGCTCGGAGAAATTTTCCATTCATTATCTTTAAGTCCATTATTTTTACTCTGTTTAGGAATTAAATATTTTTGCGCGATATTAGTTTTTTCATCTTCAGTGTATCCCGGTATTCTTATTATTTCCATTCTATCTAATAAGGGGGGCAATATATTTAATGTATTTGCCGTTGTTACAAACATCACGTCTGACAAATCATAATCTACCTCAAGATAATGATCGTTAAATTGTTTATTTTGTTCAGGGTCCAAAGCCTCTAATAAAGCAGATGATGGGTCTCCTCTATAATCACTTCCTACTTTATCAATCTCATCTAATAAAAATAAAGGATTTTTTGTTCCAGCTTTTTTCATCATCTGTATTATTTTTCCTGGTAAAGATCCAATATAGGTTCTTCTGTGACCTCTAATTTCAGCCTCATCTCTGATACCTCCTAAAGAAATCCTTACAAAATTTCTGCCTGTAGCTCTCGCTATAGATTTTCCAAGTGAAGTTTTTCCTACGCCCGGTGGACCAACAAGACAAAGTATAGGACCTTTGAGTTTTTCAATTCTTTTTTGAACCGCAAGAAATTCTATTATTCTTTCCTTAATTTTTTCAAGACCATAATGATCTTCGTCTAAAATTTTTTGAGCTGATTTAAGATCTTTAATAACTTTGCTTTTATTATTCCACGGTAAATCTATCATCCAATCAAGATAATTTCTAACTACTGTTGCTTCTGCTGACATGGGACTCATTGATTTTAGTTTCTTTAATTCAGCAAGACATTTTGATTGTGCTTCCTTGGTCATTTTCGCCTTTAAGATTGAATTACTCAAATTTGAAACTTCATCTTTGCCGTCCTCTATTTCTCCTAATTCTTTTTGAATCGCTTTCAGTTGTTCATTTAAATAATACTCTCTTTGAGTTTTCTCCATTTGATTTTTAACTCTACCCCTGATCTTTTTTTCCATACTTATAACGCTAGTCTCTTTTTCAATTATTTCATAGATTTTTTCTAATCTTTTCGTTAAATCAAAAATTTCTAATAAATTTTGTTTTTCAAAAATTTGAATATTAAGATTTGAGGCAATATTATCGGCAATATCTGATGTCTTCGATAAAGATTTTAAATTCTTTGTAAAATCTACTACATCTTTTTTGCTTAAATGTGAAAGTTTTTCAAATTTCTTTATTAAACTAAGTGCTAAAGTTTTATTTTGCTCATTTTCTTCTGAAGTTGGTGCATTTTCAATTTCGCAATTTAAATATTTTTTTTCTTCGTTTTTTATTGATTTGATTTTAACTCTTTTAAGCCCTTCAACCAAAACCTTTACAGTGCCATCTGGTAATTTTAATAGTTGTAAAATTTTACTTAAACAAGCGTATGAATAAATATCTTCTTCCTTTGGATCATCTACCTCTGAATTTTTTTGTGCAACTAATACAATAGATTTATCGGTCTTCATCACCTCCTCCAAAGCTTTGATGGATTTTTTTCTACCAACGAATAATGGAACTACAGTAGAAGGAAATATCACTATGTCTCTTAGTGGCAATAAAGGTTTGAATTTATCTGAACTCATATTTGTTAAATATGGATATTTAATGGGCTTATTTCAAGTTAAATTTAAGCCGCAGATGTGGATTTGCCTTTTGAGTATGCAATTAAAGGCTCTGATTTACCTTTTACAACAGATTTATCGATTGTGACCGATTCGACATTTTCCATATCAGGTAAAGCAAACATGGTTTTTAACAATATCGATTCTAAAATAGATCTAAGTCCTCTTGCGCCCGTTTTTTTATTAATAGCTTTTTTAGCAATTTCTACCAAAGCCTCTTCTCTAAATTCTAGTTTCACATCTTCAAACTCAAAAAGTCTTTTGTATTGTTTTATGAGAGAATTTTTTGGCTCCTTTAAAATGGTAATCAATGATTTTTCATCTAGCTCTCTTAATGTGGCTATTATAGGCATTCTTCCAACAAACTCTGGTATTAAACCATATTTAATTAAATCTTCTGGCTCCAATTTTTTAATAATTTCAGATATTGTTTTTTCTTCATTGCTTTTAACTTTTGCTCCAAAACCAATAGATGTTCCTTTGCCCCTGTTTTCAATTACTTTGTCCAATCCAGCAAAAGCTCCACCGCAAATAAATAAAATATTAGTTGTATCGACTTGTAAAAATTCTTGTTGTGGATGCTTTCTTCCTCCCTGGGGTGGAACGCTAGCAACAGTCCCTTCCATAATTTTTAGAAGAGCTTGTTGGACACCCTCTCCAGAAACATCTCTGGTTATAGAAGGGTTTTCTGATTTTCTACTTATTTTATCAACTTAGTCGATGTAAACTATTCCTTTTTGGGCTCTTTCAACATTATAATCAGCAGCTTGCAAAAGTTTTAAAATTATATTTTCGACATCTTCACCTACATAACCGGCTTCGGTCAAAGTAGTTGCGTCTGCCATAGTAAAAGGCACATCTAATATTCTTGCTAAAGTTTGGGCAAGTAAAGTTTTACCACAACCAGTAGGCCCAACCAAAAGAATATTAGATTTTGATAACTCAACATCTTTATTTGGTTTAGTCTCATGACTTAACCTTTTATAATGATTGTGTACAGCTACAGATAAAACTTCTTTTGCATAAGTTTGTCCAATTACATAATCATCTAAAATTTTACATATCTCTCGTGGTGTAGGAACTCCTTCTTGATGTTTTATTAAAGAACTTTTGTTTTCTTCCTTAATTATGTCCATGCAAAGTTCAACACACTCATCACAAATAAATACAGTTGGACCTGCAATAAGTTTTTTTACTTCGTGTTGGCTCTTTCCGCAAAAAGAGCAATAAAGAATATTTTTATTATTTTTTTCTGACATAACGAATCAATACTTCTCTTGTAGATCTTAGTAGAATCTATGGCAAGCAGAAGTTGAGTAGAAATCTATATATTGTGTATTACTTTCTTTTTTCGACTACAGAGTCTATTAAACCAAATTTTTTAGCGTCTTCGGGAGTCATAAAGTTATCCCTCTCTAGTGCTTGTGAGATTTCCTTTACTGTTTGGCCTGTATGTTTTGAATAGATTTTGTTTAATCTCTCTTTTAATGAAAGAATCTCTTTGGCGTGTATTTGTATATCTGTTGCTTGTCCTTGAAAACCAGCGGATGGTTGATGAACCATAATTCTAGAGTTTGGCAAAGAAAATCTTTTGCCTTTTTCTCCAGCTGCTAACAAAAAAGACCCCATGGATGATGCTTGTCCTATACAGAGTGTTGAAACAGGAGAGCGTATATATTGCATGGTATCATAAATACCAAGTCCTGAAGTTACTAATCCGCCGGGACTATTAATATAAAAAAATATTTCTTTCTTTGGATTTTCAGACTCTAAAAATAAAAGTTGAGCAGTAACTAGGGAAGCGACTGAGTCATTAACGCCCCCAACTAAAAAAACTATTCTCTCTTTGAGAAGCCTTGAATAAATATCATAAGCTCTTTCTCCTTTGTTTGTTTGTTCAACAACCATAGGAACTAAGTTATTTAATTGTTCTTCAATCTTGCGAATCATTGCAATACAGCTTATACAATTTTAAGAGGGTTTTTGCTAATTTTATTTATTTTTCTTTTTAATTTTTGATTTTTTCTGCTCTTTTTTAATATTTGTAGATGCAGATGTTGATTGGGATTTCTGAGTAAAGTTTTTTATAACCTTTTCTGCTTCATTTGTAGTTAGTTTTTTTTTGTTTAAAGAGATTTTTCCTTTTATTAGCTCCAATATTTTTTCTTCATACAAAGCTCCTCTTAAGCTAGAAACAGCACTTGGATTTTTTTGATAATATTCCATTACCATTTTTTCTTGACCAGGCATTGTTTTGACTTGCTTTTCTATTTCTTGCTTAATTTCATTTTCAGTTATTTTTAAATTATTTTTTGCAGCAATCTCATTTAGTACTAGGCCAGTTTTTATTCTCGATTTCGCTAATTTAATATTTTTATCTTTGTTTTTTTCTATTTCTTCCTTTTTTTGACCTTGAGAAATTATTTTAGTTTCTTGTTCAATTAGATTTGGAGGTAAATCTACAGAATGAGACTTTTCTATTTGTTCCAGTATTTCTTTTTTAGTTATCGCTGAAAGAGGATTTTTGTATTCATTAGATATTTGTTTTTTTACTAAATTTTTTAAATCTTCTAAATCTTTAGCACCCATTTTCTTTGCAAATTCATTATCTATTTTTGTTTCAATAGGTTTTTTTAAATTGGTAATTTTGCATTCAAAATTAGTTTTTTTATTTGCTAATTCTTTTTTTGGATAGTTTTCTGGAAGGTTAACCACAACTGATTTATTTTCATTTTTTTTTAATCCAATCAGCTGTTCATCAAAGCCTTTAATAAAAAGATCTCTACCTAAAATTAATTGAATATTTTTTCCCTCATTACCTTCAAAAATTTTTTCATCTATTTTGGCGATATAATCGAAAATAATCATATCTCCCTTTTCAGATTTTTCGTTTTCTTTTTTATTTTCAAAATTTTGCTGACCCTTTGCAATTTCAGAAATCCTCTTTTCCACTAAACTATTTTCAACTGAAACTTCATAGTCTGTTGCTTTAATTTTATCTAAAGATTTTAATTTTATTTCAGGTAATATTTCCAGTTCCATGGTATATTCTAAATCTTTACCTTCTCCGAAAGTTTTTAAGTCAATTTTAGGCTGACCAGCAACTTTTAATTTATTTTCTTCAATTGCCTTTGTGGAAGATTCTTTTAAAATTCCATCAATAACTTCTCCATAGATAGCTTTTCCAAACTGATCTTTGATAACTTTTGGTGGAACTTTACCTGGTCTAAATCCCTTTAATTGTACTTTTTCTTTAAGTTCATTAAGTTTGTCGTATATTTTTTTTTCAATAAATTTCTTGTCTACCAGAACTGATAAAACTACTTTTAGACCTTTTTTTGATTTAATTTTAATTTTCATATTTTGGTGGGCAAGAAGAGACTCGAACTCTTAAACCTTGCGGTACTAGTTCCTAAGACTAGCGCGTATACCAATTCCGCCACTTGCCCTTTTTTTTAAATTTTATCACTGCAACTTATAACAACTATTGCTTTTTTGCGAAACTATAAAGTAGGTAATAAAAGAATGAATAAAGAATTAACAAACAGAAAAACCAATATTTGCAAATTAAGCCATTATCATTGAAAAAAATTGAAGGTAAAATTACAGATAAATAAATTAAATTGATTATTAATGAATTAAGGTAATTACTATCTTTAAATTTTCCTGATTTTTCCAAGAATTGGTAAAATAACATATGCAAATGGTGTTTGTCAGGTTTTAACGGTGATTTTTTTAAAGAAAGTTTTCTAAAAAAAGAGAAAAAAACTTCAAAAAACAAGTAGAACAATAGAATACAGAAAAAAAATGATGATATTTCTGGATTAAGATTATTCGTTTTTATAATGTTGAAAGCAACTAAAGAGCCAAATAAGTATGACCCACTATCACCCAAAAACATTTGGGCTCTTGGAAAATTAAACACTAAAAAAACAAATAATACAATAATTTGAGCAACAATTATGATCGCAAGATCTTGGTGATCATTGTTAATATTGATTAAGAGAAGTATAGAATTTATTAAAAGTAAGTGAATTGTCAAAAGTCCATTAAAACCATCTATTAAATTTGCTCCATTAATTATAAATAAAAAACAAAGCAGAATAAAAACGGTTGAAAATAGACCATTTGACATCCACATTTTTAAAAAATTTAGATCCATTGAGCTTATATTAATTGAAAAAATAGATATAAAAGATATTAAGATTATAATCATTAGAACTAATCTGTAACTTGGCTTCACATTAAATTTAATGTCTTCGGGAAATCCAATCAAAAACATAAAAAATGATAAAATTATGTATTCAATTAAAATTTTCTGAAACAATAAATAATATAAAACAAAAAAAAATAATAAAGAAACTATAGAGGCTATCCCCCCTGTTCTAGCAATAGACTCTTTGTGAAAGGCCTGAGGTTTATCAAAATCTTTGTCCAAAAATGAAATTTCACCTATTTGTTTCAAAAATTTATTTATCAATAAAAAAACAAAAAAGGTTATCAATGAAATTATCGAAAGAAGACTTGTTGTTGCTGATTCTGTTGGCATTACTCGCTTTGAATTCCTTTATTTCCTCTTTTTACCATAAATATTCCAGAAATTATAATCAATAGAGAAACTAAAACTTTCCATGAGATTTGTTCATTCATAATTATATAACTAAAAAAAACTCCGAATATTGGTATTAAATATGCAACTTGAGTTTGGAAAACCATCCCTACCTTTGTGAGAATATGAAATCTTAACATAAAAGCTACCCCAGTAGGAAAAACACCTAAATAAATTAAAGCGATTGTCGACTCCATAGATGGACTAAGATTTGTCCAGGGCTGTTGGTACAAACAAAAAGGGCAAAGAAAAATTAAGGACCATAAAATTGTTGAAGTAGATACATTTTCCATGCCATCATTTTTAAGAAATTTTAAAGTTAATATTCCTCCAATTACATAAAATGTCGAACCACACAAAATAATTAGTGCGTATAAAATATTTTTTTCAGAAATAATAAGTTTATCGAAAAATAAAAAAATAATACCTAAAAATCCAACTAGAACACCTAATAATTTAAAAGTATTTAACTTTTCATTAGATGTGAAAAAATGAGCCAAGAGAGTACCGCTTAAAGGAGTTGTGCTCATTAAAATAGCAGATAAATAACTATCAACCACATTAGTTCCATAAGCTATCAACAAAAAGGGAATCGTAATATTTGTTAATCCTACAATTGCATAAATTTTCCATTCTTTTGAAAATGCTAAAATTTTAATATTTTTGTACACGCAGTAAAAACTAAGAGCAATTAATGCAAAAAAGACTCTGACGAATACAAGGGTAATAGGATCGTAAGTATATGTAGCTATTTTAATATTAAAAAAAGCAGAACCCCAAATGGCTCCAAGTAAAATTAATAAAAAAACATCAATAGCTTTAGGTTCTTTCATTCAATTATTTCTTCTTCTTTTCCATTTGTTAATTTGACTAACTCCGAATAATTAATTTTAAATACACAATCAGGATGACCAGCGGCACCATACACGTATTTAAATCTACTTAAAGATTTATCTACAATAGTCTTTAGGTTTTTTAAATAACCTGTTGGGGCAACTCCACCTATTGAAAACCCAGTATTTTCCTTAACTTCATCTGCATTTGCCATGGAAACATCTTTTTTATTTAAAATTTTTTTTAATTTATTAAGAGAACATCTTTTGTCTCCAGATACCAAGCAAACTAAAAACTCGTTATCTGCCTTAAACACCAGGCTTTTTACTATGGCCCCTAACTCACATTTTAAACTTATAGACGCATCTTTTGCTGTTCTTGCAGTTTTTTTTAGGGCAATGATTTTTAAACTGTTATCAAATTCTTTCAGAGACCCTTCTACTCTTTTGACAGTTTCTTTGTTTAATAGTTCGTTCATTTTTTTAATCTTTTTAACGCAGATGGAATTCCTTTTATTAAGTCTTCAGAAATTAAACCTCTACCATATTTTTTTGCAATATCTCCATGTAACCAAACTCCAGCTGCTGCAGCCTCAAACATTGACATTTTATTGTCTCCTACCAAGCTTGCAATTATTCCTGCTAAAACATCACCCGAACCAATAACAGCTAATTCACTCGAAGAGTGTAAATTTTTTATAATTTTTTTATTTGAACCTATTAATGTAGTGTTTCCTTTAAGTAAAATATTTGATTTATATAATTTTAAAAAATTTAAAACTTTTTCATTGTTTTCTAAATTACTTTTTATAGATGGAAACAGTCTATGAAATTCAGCTTTATGAGGAGTAATAAGTTTGTCTTTATCAAGATATTTAAAAAGTTTCTTTGTTTTGTGCTGAAACGAATTTAAAGCATCTGCATCTAAAATTACATATCTTATATGTTTTAAAATTTCCTCAGTAAATTTCATTGTCTTAGAGTTGCTTCCTGCACCTGGACCAACTAAAGCAACGGATGTTGTTCTTTTCTCTTTTTTAAGAAAACTCTTTAGATAAGATATATTGTTAATCTCTATTTTAAGAACAGATGGAAATTTTATAGATAAAATTCGAAGGGTATCCTTAGTACAAATAATTTTAACTGATCCAACCCCAACCCTCAAACAAGCTTCAGCCGCTAGAATTGTGGCACCGATCATATTTTTTTGGCCCCCTAGTATAAGTACTCTGCCTCTAGAATACTTGTGGCTAGACTTTCTTTTCCAAGGAAATTTTTTTATCCAAATTTTTGGGGTATTTTTAATCAATTTCATTCAATTTTGAATTGTATAATGTAAAAAATGCATAGCAGCCATATATTTTTTATATGCTGTATAAGCTTAAAAATTTGATACTGTATTTTAACTTTTTAACTAATTAAGGGATTTTTATGAGTGCTAGTTCAGTACTTAAAGTAATTAAGGATAAAGAGATCGAATACGTCGATCTTAGGTTTACTGACCCAAGAGGGAAACTTCAGCATGTAACTATGGACACAAAAGTTGTCGATGACAGTATGTTGAATGATGGAATTTTTTTTGATGGCTCTTCGATTGCTGGTTGGAAAGCAATAAATGAGTCTGACATGATATTAAAACCAGATTTATCAAGAACAGTTGTAGATCCTTTTACGTCCCACAACACTCTAAATATATTTTGTGATGTTTTAGATGCTGTAAAAAAAGATCCTTATGAAAGAGATCCAAGAGGAACTGCAAAAAAAGCAGAGGCTTATTTAAAAAAAACAGGTATTGGTGATAAAGCTTATTTCGGTCCAGAGCCAGAATTTTTTGTATTTGATGATGTTAGATACAAGAACGATATGAATGAGACTAGTTTCTCAATTGATAGTTCGGAAGGTCCTTATAACACTGGGAAAAAATACGAAAATGGAAACATGGGTCACCGTCCTGGAATTAAAGGTGGTTATTTCCCGGTTCCTCCGGTTGATAGTGCACAAGATATGAGAAGTGAATATCTTAAAGCAATGAAAGACATGGGAATTAAAGTAGAAAAACATCATCACGAAGTAGCTCCAAGCCAACATGAGCTTGGAATGTATTTTAGTACTTTAGTGAACCAAGCAGATAATCTTCAACTATATAAATATGCAGTTCATATGGTTTCTCATTCTTTTGGTAAAACAGCAACTTTCATGCCTAAACCAGTCAAGGGAGACAATGGTTCAGGTATGCATGTTCATCAATCAATTTGGAAAGGGAGTACAGCCACATTTTCTGGAGATAAGTATGCTGGTTTATCAGATACAGCCTTACACTACATTGGTGGAATATTAAAACATGCAAAAGCCATTAATGCTTTTTCTAATTCAACAACTAACAGTTATAAAAGATTAATACCAGGTTTCGAGGCTCCAGTATTATTAGCTTATTCTGCAAGGAACAGATCGGCATCATGTAGAATACCAATCACGTTGAGTAAAAAAGCTGCAAGATGTGAAGTTCGTTTCCCTGATGCAGCAGGAAATCCTTACCTAACTTTCTCAGCTTTATTGATGGCAGGACTGGATGGAGTAAAAAATAAAATTGATCCAGGTAAATCTTTAGACAAAGACTTGTACTCACTAAGTGAGTCAGAGGTTAAAAAAATTCCAACTGTTTGTGGTTCTCTCAGAGAGGCAATGGAAAATTTAGATAAAGATAGAAAATTTTTGACTCAAGGAAATGTTTTCACTGACGATCAAATAGACGCATACATCGCTCTTAAATATGAAGAGATTTATAATTTTGAGCACACTCCACATCCAATGGAGTTTCAAATGTATTACAGCTGCTAGAAGTAATATATTTAAGGTGTGACACTATTTATATAATTATTTAAAAATAAAGGTGTATATTTTACTTATGAAAAAAATTTTTTTATCACTAATTCTAGTAAGCTTTCTAACAATATCATCTTATGCAACTGGTCATATAACTAAAGCGCAAAAAGAAAATGCCATCGAATGTCTTGGTCATTACACGGCTACTGCCGTATTGCCAGCAGATACAGTTGAAGTGAAAGATATTGAGATAGCTCTAGCTGCATCGAAAGTAATCCGAGAATACCTTAACAAAGAAGGTATTAAAAATGACGAAATAAATAAAGGAATGAACGTTTATGTAGATAAAGTTTACGGTAAACCTTTTAATAAAAAAAAGAATGGTGAATGCAATAAATCTACTTACGATCTAATTCCGGGTTCAAAAGAAAA
>MDTE01179749.1_pt1 | contig 16706 bp, 12 predicted proteins | sample 811231 | NCBI WGS metagenome assembly MDTE01 (sample SAMN05326651, study PRJNA326480) | marine metagenome | isolation source: seawater | place: Indian Ocean: Red Sea | collected 2010
CAACAGCAACTTGTCGCCGCTTCTCCCGGTGTGGTATTTTGAAGCCTGGGACGAATTCAACGGAGTTGGCCATGCTTTCATTCGGCAGCTACCGGGCGCGTGACTGCCAGGGTGTTTCCAGGCGTTCGTTCCTGAAGGCATCGGCGGCGCTGCCGTTTGCCGCCGGACTGGCCGGCCTCGACCCCCGGGCACTGGCAGCCGAGGCCCCCAAGGCGAAGTCCGTGATGCTGGTTTGGCTGATTGGCGGTCCCAGCCACCTGGATCTCTTTGACCCCAAGCCAAAAGCTCCCGACCTCTACCGCGGCCCGTTCGCCACGATCGACACGCGGACACCCGGCCTGCAGGTCACCGAATTGCTGCCCCGGCTGGCCAACCTGAGTGACAAGTTCTCCGTCGTCCGCACCAACATCAACTACAACGGTGGCCATCGCGAGGCGGGGTCGATCGGGATGACCGGCTACTCGGCCGCCGATGGAGGCGAGGGCGGTGGTGGTGGTCCTTCGGGTTACCAGCCACACTTCGGATCGATCCTCGCTCGCCACCGCGCCCGGCACCGTCTCGAGGCCGATTCGGTGGATCTTCCCGGATTCATCTCCCTGGCCCGGGGCCCGATCGGGGATGGTGTCGGTCCCAACTTCGGTTACGGCGGTGGAACATGGGGCAAAGGACACGATCCGTTCATGTTCAGTTGCGAGGACAACGGCAAGGTGTCGATCCCCGAATTGAACCTGCTGGACGGGCTGACCAAGAACCGGCTGGCCAGCCGCCGCGACGTGCTGGCCAAGCTGGACATCCTGCGTCGTCGGGCCGACCAGCGAGATTTCGCCAAGTGGAACGCGGTCTACAAGCGGGCCTACAACCTGATTTCTTCGATCGATGCCAACCGGGTGTTCGATCTCAGCCACGAGAAACAGGCGACCCGTGACGCCTACGGCCACACCTCGTTCGGGCAAAGTGCCCTCCTGGGCCGTCGACTGGTCGAGGCGGGTGTTCCGTTCGTCCAGGTCAACTGGAGCCAGTTCGTCGAGGTCCTGTTTCCCAACAAGGACTACGGTTGGGACACCCACTCGGACAATTTCGGCCTGATGGCCGACTGGCATGGCCCGTTGCTCGACCGCACGCTCAGTGCGTTGATCGAAGACCTCGAACAACGCGGACTGTTGGAGACGACCCTGGTCTGCTGCATGGGTGAATTCGGACGCACTCCGCGAATCAACAACATCGGGTCCCGCGACCACTGGCACCACTGCTACTTCTCGGTCTGGGCAGGTGGTGGCATCGAGCCGGGACGGGTGATCGGCGAGAGTGATCCCAACGGCGAACACCCGGCGACGGACCCGATCACGCCGGCGATGGTCGGCACCACGATCCTGGAACTCGCCGGAGCCACCACGGCCACCCGTGCCCAGCTACAGGTGCTGCAGGATGGCGGACAGATCATCGACGGGTTGGTGTAACCCATGGCCAGTTCCCAGCGTCAACGGCAATTTTCGTGGGTCATCAGTCTCGGCCTCCTGGCCGTGACCTGCCAGCCGGCCAGCACGGCCGAACCACAACAACTGACCCGTGATGGCCAGCTGAAATTCTCGCCGACCTTCATCAACGGCGGCCGCAAGCTGGTCTTCTCGGCCCACAACCAGCCCAAACGGGTTTCAATCATCGAACTCGACCTGGCCACCGGCAAGCAGTCACTGCACTATGCGGTTGGTTCGGATTCGCAGTTCGACATCGCCGTCTCGCGTGACGGAACATTCGAGTGTTTCGCGAGGTCCGGTGGAATCAGGCAGTTGTCGCTGGTCATCCGAAACCTGGTCACCAAGAAGGAAACCCTCTTCCATCCGCCCGGTGCCTTGCGGAGCACGATTCGTACCCCCAGGTTCACCCCGGACAACAAGCGGATCGTGATGACGATCAATGCCCCGGGTGGCCAGCAGATCATCTCGATGAACCTCCAGGGCAAGGATGTCCGCAAGTTGACCGCCTCCAACGGCATCAACGGCTGGGCGGACATCTCGCCCGATGGCCGGACGATCGTCTTCAGTTCCAGCCGCAACGGGGCACTGGACCTGTGGTTGATGGACGCCAACGGCGAGAACCAACGTCAGTTGATTCACTCGGCACGCCGCGACATCTACCCGACCTGGTCACCCGACGGCCAGCGGATTGCCTTCACCAGTGCCCGGGACGGAAACCAGGAGATCTACATCGTCGACCGCGACGGGAACAACCTGCGACGGTTGACCAGGCACCCCGAGCGAGACAGTTTTCCGGTCTGGCACCCGGACGGCCAGCGGCTGCTGACCATCTCCGAGCGTCGAGGCCGATTCGATTTCTACCTCTGGGACGTGTCCACGACAGCCGCCCTGGACACACCGTAGCCGTCCGGGAGGATCACGCTCCCGGCACGGGATACCCCTGTTGCTGATCGACAAGGTTCTGGAGCGGTTCACCGGCCTTGTACCGCCTGAGATTCTCGCAGAAGAACCGCACAACGCTTCGTGAACGATCATTCGACCAGCCGGCGATGTGGGGCGTGATGACCAGCCGCGGGGTGTCCCAAAGCGGATCGTCTTCGGGCAGGGGTTCGACCTTCGTGACGTCCAACCCGGCCCCGGCGATGCGTCCCTCGTTGAGACACTCGATCAGCGCCGGTTCATCGATGATCCCGCCACGAGCGATATTGACGATGATCCCCGTCGGCTTCATCAGTGCCAGTTGTTCGGCACCGATCAGACCCTGCGTTTCGGATGTGGCCGGGCAGGCGATCATCACCACATCAGCCTCGGCACACAGGTCATTGAGGCGGTCCAGGGGCCACAGCTCTTCCACCTCATCGGGCTTCTCCGGTGCGTGTTTGTCCACGGCAATCACCCGCATCCCAAATGCTGCGGCGATCTTCGCGTAACGTCGTCCGATGCCACCCAGTCCCACCACGCCGGCCGTTCGGTCGTTGAGATCGTAGGGAGTGAACTGGTCCCAGACGTGCTTCTGCTGGCATTCGCCGAAATGCTTCAAAAATCTCGACACGGCCAGCGTCAGTGCCCAGGCGGTCTCGACCACCGGAGCGGCGTGGAGACCACTGGCGTTGGTCACCTGCAGGCCCATCTCTCGCACCTCCGGCGTCAGCATCATGTCCAGGCCGGCCGAGGTGGTCTGCATCCACTTGAGATTCTTGGCGGCCGCAAAGACCTCTGGCGAGTGGTACCCAAAGAAGACCTCCGCGTCAGCCAACTCGGCCACCAGTTCCTCGTCTCCCTCCGGGTAAACAACCGTGTCGTCTCCGGCCGCCTCGAGAATCCAGTTGTCGTGTTCTTCTTCGAATCCGAGCATGTCGGAGATGACAATTTTCATCGTGGTTGATCCAGGTAGTAGGTGGGAATTGATGACGCCGGCCACCTAGGCCAGCACGTCGTGGACAATCTTGCCGTGCACGTCGGTCAGCCGGAACTGCCGGCCCTGGTACTTGAAGGTCAACCGCTCGTGGTCGATGCCCATCAGGTGCAGAATCGTGGCGTGCAAGTCGTGAATGTGAACCGGGTTCTCGGCGATGTTGTAGCTGAACGGATCGGTCTGTCCGTATGTCGTCCCGCCACGGACACCGCCTCCGGCCATCCACATCGAAAAACACCGCGGATGATGGTCGCGGCCATAGTTGTTCGGCGCCAGCTTGCCCTGGCAGTAGGACGTTCGCCCGAATTCACCGCCCCAGATCACCAGGGTGTCCTCGAGCAGTCCGCGCCGCTTGAGATCACTGACCAGGGCCGCCGACGCCTGGTCGGTCTCTCGGCACTGGCCACGAATGCCACCGGGCAACCCGCCATGCTGGTCCCATCCGGGGTGGTACAACTGGATGAACCGGACGCCCCGTTCGGCCAATCGCCGGGCCAACAGGCAGTTGGCCGCATAGGTCCCGGGGTTCTTGGAGTCCTTGCCGTACTCGTCAAAGATGTGCTTGGGCTCGCTGCTGAAATCGGTGGCCTCGGGAATCGACCTCTGCATCCGGTAGGCCAACTCGTATTGCGCGATGCGGGCCTCGAGCAACGGATCTCCCGTCTCCTGGCCCGAGCCGCCGCCGGCCCGCTGCAACTCGCGCAGCCGGTCGAGCATCAATCGGCGTGACTTCGAATCCACACCGTCGGGATTGGTCAGGTAGAGCACCGGATCCTTGCCCGATCGAAACCGCACACCCTGGTACTTCGACGGCAGGAAGCCACTGCCCCACAACCGCGACAACAGTGGCTGCCCTCCCTTGCCCTTGGTCACCAGCACGACGAAGGCGGGCAGGTCCGAGTTCTCGGTGCCCAGGCCATAATCCAGCCATGCCCCCATGCTGGGGCGCCCCGGAAATTGCGATCCGGTCTGCATGTAGGTCACGCCGGGACCATGGTTGATCGCCTCGGTGTGCATCGAGCGAATGATGCAGATGTCGTCGGCGAGTCCGGCCAGGTGAGGCGTCAATTCGCTGATCTCGTTGCCACCATCACCGTGTTTCTTGAAAGAGAACGAGGACCCGGCCAGGGGCAGGCTCGACTGGCTGCCGGTCATCGTTGTCAGCCGCTGCCCCTTGCGGACGCTGTCGGGCAACTCGGTCCCGTGCAACCGTTTCAGTTCCGGCTTGTGATCAAAGAGCTCGATCTGCGATGGACCGCCACTGTTGAACAGGTAGATCACCCGCTTGATCTTGCCGGGCCGATGTGTCGGCCCCAGCACACCGTCGGCGCGGGCCGCGGCCCCCCCGGTAAGATCCGACAGGGTGCTCGAGAGCGCCATGGCTCCCAACCCCATTCCGAAACGTTTCAGGAACTGCTCCCGGGTGATCCCCGCGGGATTGTCGAAACCGGTGCAGCCCCGGGGTCGCTTCGAAATTGTTTCATTCTGTGCCACGGTCATTACCTCTTCGTCACACATTCGTCGAAGTTCATCAGCGTGTTGACCACCATCGCGGCCGCGGCGATCCTGGCCGCCGGCAGTGTCTTCTCGACCGGGGCCTTTCCGGTCTTCAGGAAGACCTCGGCCCGCTTGGGATCGGCCTGGAAGTACGCCAGTTGTTCAGCAAACCCGCGGACGAGAATCTCACGTTCGCGATCGGTCGGCACACGGCTGGTCAGGCGGCGGAACATCTCGACCACCATCGCATCCACGTTCTCACCGTGTTTCTTCAGCATCACCTGCCCCATCACCCGTGCGGCCTCGATGAACTGGGGGCCATTCAGCAGCACACAGGCCTGCAGGGGCGTCGACGTCCGTTCGCGTTTGACAACACACACGTCCCGCTTCGACGCATCCAGTGTCATCATCACCGGTGCCGGCCCGGTTCTCTTCCAGAACGTGTACAGGCTGCGGCGATACAGTCCCTCGCCCGTATCCACCCGCACCGGCTTGAACGACACGGCCAGGTCGTAGGGCCGCGCCGGAGCGCCACCTTGTTTGTCGACCAACAACCCGCTGGCCCACAACACGTTGTCTCGGATCATCTCGGCCGGCCACTGGTACGACGGCCCCCGGGCCAACAACTGGTTGTCCGGATCGCGAGCCAGCAGGTCTGCGGCCGCGGACGAGTCCTGGCGATAGGTCGACGAGAGAACGATCTGACGCAGCGTTCGCTGCAGATCCCAACCACCGGACACGAAATCGCGTGACAACCAGTCGAGCAGCGCCGGATGAGTTGGTGGCTGCCCCTGGCTTCCGAAGTCCTCGGGAGTCCGAACCAGTCCGCCCCCGAAGCACTGTTGCCACAACCTGTTGACGGCCACCCGCGGTGTCAGAGGATGCGCCGGATCGGTCAACCAGCGAGCCAGCCCCAGTCGATTTCGCGGAGCGTCGGCCGGAAACGGCGGCAGCGAAGCCGGTGTGCCCGGTTCGACCGGATCGGTCGGAGCGTCGTAGGCACCCCGCCTGAGCACGTACGTCTGTCGTCGACGCGTGGGATCCAGATCGGCCATCACCATGATCTCACCCACGCCATCGTAGGATTCACACCGTGTCTTCCGTGCGGCTAACACCGCCTTGCGCTGATCGGCGTACGGCTTGTCGACCGTCTCGAGGAAGAACTCGCGCAATCCCACCCGCTGTGTCGCGGTCAACTGGTCAGCCGGAGTCGCCATCGCGTCGTCGAGGCTGTGACCATCGTGGAGTTGTGCCACCTCGAGATCGGTCAGGCGACGATTGAAGACCGAGAACTCGTCGACGCTGCCGTTCTTGAGTCCACGGTCACGGAACCGCTGTCCGATCGTGATCGTGTCGCCACCTCCACCGGAAATGTTCTTGTAAAGATTGTCTCGAACCAGCGTGCTGGCAACCGGTCGGCCATCGATATAGATCTTCAGGCCCCTGGCCCGGTTCGAACCGTCCCAGGTCATCGTCACGTGATGCCAACTGCCCACCGGGAACTTGCGTTTTGTGACCACCCGCAGGGCGTTGCCCGGCCAGAAGTGGATCAGCGATCCGCTCAAGCGACCGTCCTCGAGCATCAACTGGTAGCCACGACTTCCAGCGTCCGTCCAGGCCCGTGACCGGTGAAAAATGATGGCCCGTTTCTTTTCGTCGGGAGTCATCATCCACAACGACACGCTAAACGGCTGGAACCGTCGGAAATTGCCGACCCCGGTGCCAATACCATCATCCCCGGTCAATTGTGCGGCCTTGCCGATTCGGCCCTCGACGCTGCGATTGGCTCCACCCGGTGGTTTCTCGAAGTCGTTGTGATAGACGCGGCCGGCCAGCGGGCTGGGAGCCCCGGCATCTGGCTTGCGCGCCGCCAGCCACGCTTCGAAAGCCCCCTCTCGCTGATCGTTCAGTTTCTCCCAGGCCGTCTCGGCCTGGGACACTTTCGTCTCGGCCGCAGCCATCGCCTGCTTCTGCTTGTCGTTGGACAGCAGCAGGGTGGGCGTGGGAACCGAACTGGTGAAGTAGGAATAGACTCCCGATTCGTCGATGTTGTTGAAGAACGCGAAGAACTGGTAGTACTCCTTCTGAGCAATCGGGTCGAACTTGTGCTGGTGACACCGGGCGCATTCGAGCGTCAGACCAAGGAATGCCATCGCGAAGGTGTGGTTGCGGTCGGCAACATACTCGACACGGAATTCCTCCAGCGTGCTACCGCCCTCGACCTTCTGAGAATGCAACCGGTTGAAGGTCGTGGCCAGTCGCGTGTCGTCAGTCGGCTGAGGCACCAGGTCACCGGCCAGTTGCAGGGTGGCAAAACGGTCGTAGGGCATGTTGGAATTGAATGCCCGGACAACCCAGTCTCGATACGGCCAGACATGGCGATCGCGATCGACCTGGTAACCGTACGAGTCGGAGTAGCGGGCAATATCGAGCCACTCGGCGGCCATCCGTTCGCCATAGGCCGGTGACGCCAGCAGGCGATCGACGACCTTCTCGAACGCCTTGTCCGGATTCTCCGACTTGTCGGCAACGAACGCATCGATCTGTTCCAGGGTCGGCGGAAGGCCGGTCAGGTCGAACGTCACTCGACGAATCCACCGTTCACGGGTCGCCGCGTCGGCAGGAGCCACACCCGCGGATTCCAGCCGGGCCAGTACGAAACGGTCAATCGAGCCACGTGTCCAGGCAGCATTTTTCACCTCGGGCACGGGGACCTTGGCCACCGGCTGAAACGACCAGTGTTTCTTGTAGACGGCCCCACCCGCGATCCAGCGACGCAGGACATCGATTTCGCGCCTGGACAATGTTCGCTTGGAGTCCGGCGGTGGCATCCTCAGATCGGGATCGGTGCTGGTGATCCGCTTCAGCAGCGCGCTGGCTGCGGGTTTCCCCGGCGCGAGCACCTTGCGTGCCGTCGACTCGAGATCCAGCCGCAACTCGCCCTGTCGAGCATTCTCGTCGGGACCGTGACACTTGAAACACTTGTCCGAGAGAATCGGCCGCACGTCCCGGACAAAATCGATCGGCTCGTCACCGGCAGCCTTGGTCGAGATGGCCAGGAGCAGAAAACAGGCAACCGTTACACCGCAGGATGATCTCATTATAAATCCGTCACCTCGGGGACAAAACGGGGCCACAGTGCCATTCCATCGTAACTGATCACAGCAATGGGACGGAATCGGGTCGGATTGACCGTCCCGTTGTGTGGTGTATTTTAGGTTTCCGTTGAGAACTCAACAGTGATAAATGCCAACCGGGTTTGGTTGATGAACGATTTTTTGTCTGCTCTGGTCAACCTGTCACAGAGTGTGCTGGTTTTCACGATTGTCGTCCTGGCCGCTGAACGGCTCGGCCAATTCGGTTCACGCTGGCGATTGCCCCTGATCACTGGTTACCTGGCCGCAGGGTTCCTGGCTGGTCCGGACATCCTGGGAGTCCTGGCACGGCCAATGGTGGACCGGTTGGGCTTCGTGAACCAGATTGCCTTATCGATTATCGCGCTGGCGGCCGGCAACGAACTGGTCCTGAAGGAATTCCGTGCCCAGTACCGCAGCATCTGTTGGGTGACCATCTGCCTGGTGGCCGTCACCTTTTCCCTGGGTGGGCTGGCCATGTACCTGCTCAGTGGCTGGTTGCCGGTCATGAAAGACCTGACTGTATCAACCCGAATCGCCATCTCGCTTCTGACCGGGGTGATCCTGGTCGCGCGGTCACCGTCATCGGCCATCGCCATCGTGGCCGAGTTGCGAGCCAAGGGGCCGCTCACGAACACGATTCTTGGCGTCACTGTGGTCATGGACGCGGTGGTGATTGCCCTATTCTCGGTGAACTCCGAGATTGCGCACTCGATCACCTCGGCCGACTTCCACTTCGGGTTCCTGTTCATCGGCCTGCTGTTGTTGAAATTCGTATTGTCGATTGGCTTCGGATTCGGGCTGGGAAAACTGCTGTCGATCTACATGAGTTGGCATATTCCCCATCACCTGAAGTGTCTCGTCTTGCTCGTGACCGGGTTCGCCGTCTTCCAATTGACCGGCTGGTTCCAGGGCTATTCGAACGACGCATGGGGGGTCAAGATCCATGCCGAACCGTTGTTGATCTGTATGATCGCCGGACTGTTGGTAACGAACTTCAGTCCTCACCGCGCCGAGTTCTCGAAATTGCTCGAGGAAATCGGCATGCCCGTCTACCTGACATTTTTCACGCTGACGGGAGCCTCGATCGACCTCTCGATCCTCCAGCAGACGTACCTCGTTGCCGGCGGTCTTTGCATGATCCGGCTGTGCACCGTGTTCGCCGGCAGTTACATGGGCTCGACGATCGCGGGCGATCCCCCGAAACACCGGCGGATCATGGGGCTGGGCTTCGTGACCCAGGCGGGTATCGGCATCGGCCTGGCCCGGGAAATCGCTGGACACTACGGCGACTGGGGAAGTGATCTGGCAACAATCCTGATCGCCGTGATCGTGATCAACCAGATCATCGGCCCGCCCATGTTCAAGTGGGCCGTCGGACTGGCCGGGGAGATCGGCCAGAAAACCGTTGACCGTCCCGACTAGCCCCAGACGGATTCCCCTCCGGTGCCACGGTGGTGACAATCGCGAGGATCGGCGAGGCGGCGTCTAGCGAGCTCCAGGAGCCCGGCGATAATCCAGCGGTGGTTTCTGGCCCTTTTGCATCAGGGTGCGGTAGGGATCCTGGCCAACCCGTCGGCGGTGCTCGGCACGGGCGGCGGCCAGCAGGTCGGGATCGGAAAAGAGATCCCAGGCCGAAGCTGCCAGAACACGCGTGGCCAGGTCCATTCCCTTGCGAGCGATCGTGGTTCCACCACAGGCCACCGCCTGCCAACTGTGTCCTGGTGTTCCCGGAACCCAACAGGATGTCGAGAATCCGGTGGTGGGAACGGCCCACGACACGTCACCCACGTCCGTCGAACCACGCCCCACCTGCCCGTTGAGGTTGATCACCTGCCTGATCGAATCCAGCGAACGGGGTCGCGGCAGGGGTTCTCGCAGCTTGAGAGCAAACTCGGTCTCGCCGGGCGTGTACTCGAGATTCGCCAGTTGCTGCAGGTTGGCCAGTGCCACCGTCGAAAGGATGTTGTTGGGCAGGATCTGGTAGATGCCCCCCTCGAACTTGATCTCGAGCTTCGTCTCGGTGGCCAGGGCACCGGCGCGGGCACACAACACCAGCCGCTGGTAAAGACCACGCACGACCTCCGCCTGCGGATGGCGGATGTAGTAGTACACCTCCGCGAAGGGCGGCACCACGTTGGGTGCATCGCCCCCGGCGGTGATCACGTGGTGGATCCGCGTCAGGTCGGGGGTGTGTTCACGCAGCAACTGTGTTGCGTGGTTGGTCAATTCCACCGCGTCCAGGGCACTGCGTCCCTGCTCGGGTGCCCCGGCGGCATGGGCGGCCTTGCCATGAAAACGGAACTTGACGGCCATGCGAGCCAGCGACGAACGATCGCCGGCCGTATTGCTACTTCCAGGATGCCAGTGCAACACCGCATCACAGTCCCGGAACAGGCCGGCCTGCACCATGAACACCTTGCCACTGCCTCCCTCCTCGGCGGGGCACCCGTAGAAACGAACCGTTCCCTTCAGGCGACCGGCCTTGATCTGCTCGGCAATCGCGATCGCTGCCGACATCGAGGCGGCCCCGAAAAGGTGGTGCCCACAACCATGCCCATAGCGAACACCCTCGCGGCGAGCCCTCGTGGGGACGGCCTGTTGAGAGAGTCCCGGCAGGGCATCGAATTCTCCCAGGATCCCGATCACCGGCTTGCCGGCACCGAAAGTCGCCGTGAACGCGGTGGGGATCTCGGCCACACCGCGGCGAATGTCAAAGCCGGCCTGTTCGAGCATTCCGGACAACAGCGCCGAGGATTTCGTCTCCTGGTAACCCGGCTCGGCCCAGTCCCAGATCTTCATCGCGGCCTCCCAGGTCGAATCGCCTCTCGAGTCGATCGACTTGTACAACGACGACTTGTCCTGCGCCGGCAATGGAATCGCCATCAGGAACAGCAACAACGCCACCAGGAAACGGGTCATGCTCATCTCTCCCTCGGGCATGCCAGGCATGCCGGGCCAATCAAAAGCGGTCGTCGGCGATCGCCGACGACGCCGGACAACTACAAGCTCTCCAGCGGTCCCACCGCCGCGGTGCTGTCGGCAGCCAGGGGATACTCAGAGAGCAGTTCGACGATGTCATCAAGCCTGATACCACGCACCGTGTCCAGGTCGTCCTGGACCGAGCGATACTGTCCGAGGTAAACCCAGTTGCTGCCCAGCGCACCCAGCCGTCCCATGGGACGTTCACTGCGGAGCACGATGGACGAGGCCAGGCGGTTCTGGGCCTGCTCGAGTTCCCTGGCAGTCACCCCATCTCGATTCACCTGTTCATAGACCGAGTGAATCCGATCAAGGTTGTCGGCGACGGCCTCCGGCGGGCAGCCCAGGTAGGTCAACCACGTGCCGGTTCCGTCGTAATCGTTGTAGCCCAAATCGGCGCTCTCGGCGTGACCCGGATCGACCAGTTCCCAGTACAGTCGACTGCTGGTGTGGTCACCGACGATCACGCTCAATAGCTCAGCAGCGTACCTCAGGCGGTGATCGGCCGGAGGAGCGACAGCCAGTTGCATGACATGCTGCTGCAACGACGCGGGGCGATGCACCACCTGCGTCTGACCACCGACCGGTGGTGCGACCGTGTCGCGACCGGTCCGTCCATCGGGAAATCCACCACAATGCTCCTGCACCAACCCGCACAGTTCCTCCCAGTCAACCCGTCCGGCAACCGCCACGACCATGTTTCCGGTCCGGTAATGGTCGGCGTGGTACTGTCTCATGGCCTCGGAAGTCAGGGCGGACACACTGTCGTTGGTGCCAAGGATCTTGCGACCCAGGGGATGTGTCGGAAAGTGGGCCTGCATCGCCTGTTCGTAGACGGTGAAGGTCGGCTGATCGTCGTACATCCCGATCTCTTCCAGGATGACCTTCTTCTCCATCTCGAAGTCATCATGACGGAGCGATGGATACAGCAGCGTCGAGAGCATCTCGAGAGCCTTCGGCAGGTACTCGGGCAGTATCGCCGCGTAGAACTGCGTGACCTCCTCGCTGGTCGACGCGTTGTAATTGGCCCCCAGTTCGTCGAAGATCCGGTTGACGTCATCTGCGGTGTAGACGTCGTTGCCCTTGAAGGCCATGTGTTCCAGGAAGTGACTGACACCGGACACGTCCTCGGTCTCATCCCGTGAACCGATACGGACAAACACGCCCGCCGCGACACTCTGGGCTGCCGGGTTCAACTCGGCAATCACGGTCAGCCCGTTCTCCAGGGTGGTTTCACGAAACTCCACCGGCGACCTCCAGTGGTTCGGGCCCAATCGTGACAACCGTGAAGTTGTCAGCCGGATGGGCATGGATGTACTCGAGCACGGTGTCGACGGTCAGTGACTCGATCTTGCCGCGAACTTCTTCGAGGGTGGTGACGCGACCCAGGTGGAACCAGTCACGGGCCACCGCACCGGCCCGGGCGATCGTCGACTCCTGTTCCATGATCAGGGCACTCTTGGCCCGGGCCTGGCAGCGTTCCAACTCACCCGGATCGATCCCCTGGGCCACGCGTTGCATCTCGGCAAGCGTCACATCGAGTGTTTCCTGGGCGCGGTCGGAAGTGGTGCCGGCGTAGGCCAGGACACGGGCATGTTGTGGCAGGCTGTTGAGAACGGCGGAAATGGCGTAACACAGTCCGCGGCGTTCACGGACCTCGGTGAACAGCCTCGCACTCATACCGCCACTGAGCACGCCCACCGCAGCCCAGGCCGTGTAATAGTCCTCGTGGCAATAGGGAACCGCGTCGTAGGCAATCCCGATATGGGTCTGGGTAGAATCGTGTTCGATGTGTTCGACAACCGGTGTGTGCTCACCGGTTTCAGGGACGGTACCGGGCCGAGACTCCCAGTCACCGAACGTCTCCTGGACAACGGCCAGCACCTCGTCGGGATCCACGCCGCCAGCAACACCCAGGATCGCGGCGTCGGGGCGGACCAGTTGGCGATAATGAGCCTGGAGGGATTCGGCCGAGATGGCCGGAAGTTGTTCGAGTTGACCGTAGGTCGGGGTGCCCCAGGGTTCGGGGAAACACCGACGTCGCAGTTCCACCATCAGGCGTTGCCGCGGCTCGTCCTGCATGGCGTGGAGTGTCATCTCGAGGCCATCGCGGGAGGCCTCGAACTGTTCGGAGGGAAGATGCGGGTGTTGCAGGATATCTCCATAAACCGACAGCACCTCGGGCAATCGGTCGGCGACGGTTGCTCCCGAGAAGCCCAGGTGCTGGATGCCAACCGTCTCGCCACGCTGCAGGCCCAGGTTGTCCAGGGTGGCCGTCAACTGGCGACTGTCCAGGGAACCGGCTCCTCGAAGGATAAAGTCCGAGAGGATGGCGGCGGTACCGTTTTGACCAGCCGGATCGTGCACGCTGCCGGCGGGAACCAGGAATGAAAAGGCAGCCGACCGGACATCACGCATCGGCTCAACGATCACCGTCAGGCCATTCTCGAGCGTGTGAATCGTGGCCGTGCTGGGCATGGTGCTGGCGAACGGGATTACAAACGGGTGTTCAACCCGAGTGTATCGCGTGACCGCGCACGGCGCCACGGACCGCGAGAGAGCAGAGACGAACCGGTTCTAGACGCGAGCCGGCTCGACCTTCACGGCCTTGTACATGGTGCGGACCAACCGGAATCCCAGCGAGTCATACAGGGACACGGCCGGAAGGTTTTCGGCGGTCACCTCCAGGTACACCCGCTCCAGGCCGGCGGAACGAAATCCTTCAAGATTCTTCAGAACCAACGACCGCCCCAGTCCCAGTCCCCGGCATTCTGGTACGACACCAACATTCTGAATCGCACCCAGCGACCCGCTGTGGCCAAGTCCCTGGATGGTTCCAACGTCACCGCTTGGTCCAACGATCAGCCAGGTGGTTTCCGACTTGAAGCTCCGCTGTTTCGTGATTTCCCGCATCAATTTCCGGCACCCGGAAAACTCGCCCAGGCAGGGAAAGACGCGAGAATCGATCTCATCACGGAAGCTCTGAACCTTGACCTGAGCATGCCGCTCAAGATCGTCGGGATTCCAGGGCACAAAACGAAAGCCTTCCGGCAAAGTCGGCGTGGCCAGATCCACGGTACGCAGATCGACTTCCATCCGAAATCGTCGATAGTATGCCACACCCATGAGACCCATCCCGGCTGGCAGATACATCGGAACCGGTTGATTCTACCACCGTTTCACGCCATGTTGCCAATCTCTAACCGACGGATTCCTGTATTCCCACAAACACAGGCCAACTCGTGGATGCTTGGTAGAAGCCAAGAACTTCTCACACTCACTTCAACCGACTACAATGTCCTCCCCGAAAGGGAAATCCTGGCGGAGTAGCTCAGTTGGTTAGAGCAGCGGAATCATAATCCGCGTGTCGGGGGTTCGAGTCCCTCCTCCGCTACTTGTGGCTTGGTCAGGCGGTGTCCTGAACTGTCAGGGGGTGAAAACCCCGACACGTGTGAGAGTGCGTGTCGCTGCTGACCACCACAGACGCCCTTGGCATGCACAGACTGCGTCGCTTTCTGCACCACTCCTGAGGATGGACCCTGCGTCGCACGCTCAAAGTGCGATTCGGTCACCTGTAGGTAGTGCCGGTTAGCCACCGACCGGGTGTTACCGATAAACGCACAGACGACATGGTCTTCCCACCCCTGTTGCACGAGTTCAGTCTGACGGGTGCTACGGAGGTTCTGGAACAGCTTGGGCCAAGGCTGAAGGCCGGTATGGCGTGCGCGGCATTTTCGAACGGAAAGTGCGCTGCAAGCCGGTTGCAGTCGAGAACACCACGTCACGCCCCTCCGGCACAATCTGCGATTCCACTCGCTCCTAGTACTCGAAGCTGCCCTTACGGTCCCACTTCAGGAGCGTTCCCGAGTAGACCTGGAAGGGAGGCAACTCGACCTGGCCATCGACATAGCCAACCGTCCGGGCGGCATCGGCCACACCTTCAACCGGAAAACCCGGGTTGAAAAACCCGTCGCCGTTCAGATCTCTTAGCGTCTTGACACTGCCATCGGCCATCAGGCAATTGGCCGTCTTGTTGTGCGCGGCGTACCAGTCACGGGTGTCCTGGAGGATCAGTTTGTTGCCCGCCGCCCAGGGCGTGGCCGACGCGTGATTGGCCTCGTTGGCCAAACTGACAATCGAACCGACCTTGGGCCAGAACTTGGGCACGGTCGCCTTCAGTGACGGAGCCTGGCCCTTGAGCAATTCAATGCCGGTGCCGTTGAAGAATGCCGGACCGTCGTTGAACGATTCGCCCAGACGGGAACCCTGCTGCAATTCCTCGTTGAGAGTGTTGGCCAGGATAGCCTCCTTGTTGTCTCCGGGCGCCGCGTCGGCCAGCAGCGGGATGTTATTCGACGGAACGTCAGCGGAATCCAACTGCCTCTGTGTCAGCGGTCCAAGCGTATTGCGGAAGTCCTTCAGGCTGCCGCTGTCATTGACCAGCGTCACCCTGCCGGCGACCTGGAATTTAACGCCGCCGCGAACCATGTGCCAGCTTGAGGCGTAGTTGGTGTTGATCCCCTTACGAATCGCGTCGGAGACAACTTCCACGCGCCCGGCCGAATTCGGAGACAGGGCGTTCAGTGCGTTGCCCAGGGCTCCGACACCGATCCGGTCGGCGGGCATCTTCTGAGTGTTGGAGGTATTGATCCCCAGCAGGTCGTTGAGCTTTTCGGTCCCTCGCACTTCGTTGCTTGGACAGAGCATCTCCGAAGGGCGACCGCCGTTGACGTTGAGCACGTCCGCAACCCAGCCGAAACGATCGGGACTGCCATCCCGCTTCCAGTCAAAGGCCCCCGAGCAGATGCGGTGACGGGGATCGGATTCGCTAAAGACCATCAACGCGATCCCGATTTCCTTGAGGTTGTTCTTGCACTGCACGGAACGTGCCGACTCCCGGGCGGATCCAATCGCCGGCAAAACCAAGGCGACCAGAACCGCGATGATGGCGATCACCACCAGCAGTTCGATCAGTGTGAAGCCGCGGTGCGGGGCCGGCTGGCTGGTTTGTCTTGCTCGTTTCATTCCTCTGTTCTCCATTCTTCTTCTAACGACAGAAAACTCGAATTCCCCCGGGGCTCCGTTTTCGGATATCCAGGAACGGGGGACATTTTTCGATAACTCACAGGACCGCCAGTGCCACGATTGCCGCGGCAACCAGAAACTCAATCAACCCGAAACCGTGTCCGGGACGACGGCGAACGGAAACGACCTGGGAGACTCTCATGCGAACTGGATCCTTCGTGTGGTTGTCCGAAGACTTCCGGACTTGTTCACGGGTGACTCTCTCGCCTCCCGTTGATGGTGGAATCGTAGGGAGGCCGTTTGAAGACTCTGTGAACGAATCATCAATTGCTGGTGAACTCACAAATCGTCCTCCGGCACGTTGAGACCGCCTGTTGACGACATCCTGCAGGGCGACGACGGGAAGAAGGACACCGATCACGCGCGAGACAACGATCGCCTGGACGGTGGAGCGGATACGGACACCGTCCGCAGCGGAGGCGGCACGGACACGATGCTCGACGACGCCTCCGAGGTCGACGAGAACTTCGCCTACTGGGCGAGTGGGTGGATGCGGTGTAGGGGCACCCCAGCCCCGGGGTTCAACTCACCGGCGGTAACCGCCAGATCCGAACCACGGTACCGCCCCTCGCTCGCGGCGGGACTCCGGTTATCGCGTGGGCGAGCGGAGGCGAGATG
>MDTE01190690.1_pt1 | contig 16706 bp, 18 predicted proteins | sample 811231 | NCBI WGS metagenome assembly MDTE01 (sample SAMN05326651, study PRJNA326480) | marine metagenome | isolation source: seawater | place: Indian Ocean: Red Sea | collected 2010
AAAAAAATTTGAAATTGTGAATTTTTGTCAATTTGAAATATTTGATTATGGTCCAAAAAAAAAGTTTTTTTAAATTTTTTTTTTAACTCACCTTCCCACCATGAAACATTATATTTTGGAGCAATTATTCTAGCACCAAACCATTCTTTTGGAAAATTTTTAATTGTTTCCTCATGAAAATGATCGTCGTGACCATGTGAAAAAAAAATTATGTCAGGAACAGGTAAATTAGAAGGTTTATAATTATGTGTTGGATAATGCCATAGAGATCCACCCCAACTTGGCCCCACTAGCCAAGGGTCTGTAATTATTTTTATTTTATTAATCTCAATTAATAAGCAAGCATGTGTCAAGTAAGTAATTTTCATAATTAATTTTATATTTTTTATAAATAAATTTTTTTTAATAATCTTCTAAATCTGAATGACATCTTGTCAATATTCTTTAATGTAACTCAACTATAATTTAAAAATTGATTTTATAACATTTTTTTAAAGAAATAATTTAACGTTAGTTTAATTTTATTTAATTTTTAACAAACTTATATTTTTTTCAAGAGCTTTTTCCTTATTTAATCTTATATAACTCTCTTTCTCAATTAAATCTGACTCAATTCCTAAAGCGCATGCCAAAACAAACCTTGCATTATTTATCATATCAGCTTTAAATTTAAGATCATCATTATAACATTTGTTTTCTTTATCTAATTTGAAAAGATTAAATGCAGTCAATGCGTTTAGCTCTTTCTCACGAGAGTTATTTCCAAAATCCGCCCCGTGATCTCCTTGAATGACAATAACTGACCTAATATCTTTCTTTTCAACAAATTCAATAAATTTTTTTATTTTTTTTAATACACATTGATATGCAAGATGATAGCCTATAGGAAAAAGTTTCTCTTCATCAATTTTTGATATTTCTCTTTTTGAACAATCAGAATTATATATATAAGGAGCGTGAGGAGACATATGATGTATTAAAAAAAAATAAGGACCAGCATCAAAATTAAATTCATATTTTGTCTTATTCATAAACTTCTCTATTGCATCATTTTCAATAAACTCAGAATAAATATTTTTTTCAATAAGATTTTTGATACCAGTTCTATAATAAACCTCATCAATGGGGGTATTTGATAAAAAAACTTTTAAAATGTGTTTGTTCAATTTAAATCTATAAAAGAAACTTTTTAAAATGTTTTTTTCATCATTGATGCATAAATCTAAATTATACTGAATACAAGAGCCTGGAAAAGGAGGTCCTTCCCATTTAATTTTGTAATTTAAGGATTTTAAAATTTTAATAAGCTGATACTGATCAATTGAACTTGTTTTCATTGTTTCGGGATATAAATTAGAATAATTTAATAATTCCTTACTTGTAGAATTTTCATTAAACTCGTATTTTAAGTTCAACATAGAATGAAAGCTAATCCTAGTAGAAGTATAAGCTGATTTGTTTTCATAATAAACTAAATCTTTTTTATATATAAAGTTTTTAAAATCCTTAACAGTATTCTCTGATAAGTTTGGATAATTAGATTTATATTTTTCTAACGAGGTCATTGCGTCCGTTACTATGTAATATATATTTCTTTTTGAATTGAAATTTTTTCCAATGAAATTATTTTTAAATACATTTTCATTTACATTTAATTCTTCTTTATAATTTGAGTTTCCCACTTCAATGCTAGCTGAAAATTGAAAAAATAATAAAAAAAAATAGATAAGAAAAAAATTTTTTAATAGACTTTTAATATTAAAAAACTTGTTCAAATAAAAAACAATAAAAAGTAAAAAAAAGGTAAATAAGAGAGAAATCTCTCCAGCAAATTCATCCGAAAACATAAATAAATTTTTTTCAAAAAAATTATGTCTAAATAGTAAAAAAAAAAGAATGGCTGAATAAAATTTAAGGTAAGATGAATTAATTTTAAAGAAATATGAAATTGAATAAAAAAAAAATAAAACAAAAGTAATAAATAAAATGATATATATTAAATAAAAAAGACTAATTTCTTCTGAAAATTCAAATTTATTGAAATTATAAAATTCAAAAAAAGGTATTAGGATAATGAAAATATAATAATTATTTTGAAAAAAATTTTTGAATTTATTCATAAATATCTCAAAAAGCTTTACTAATTCATATTAAGATTATTCATTCTTTTAATATTAAAATAAAATTCATTATCTAAAGTATTCTCTAAATGTTTATTTTTAAACGCGTACAATAAATCTTTAATTGCATCCTCAACAGTGAATTTTGTTACAAAATTTAGCTCTTTTTTAATTTTTTCTGATGATATATGATAAGACCTATTATCACTTGTCTTTACCCTAATAATTTTTACATCTTTTCCAACAATATCTTTGACCGTATTTGCAATATCATTAACAGATTTATTTTCCCATCCAGCATTAAATATTTTTCCATTAATCGAACTGGATTCTGCATTTATTAATAGTTCGTATGCTCTAATCATATCTTTAATATGTATATTGGGCCTCAGTTGTTCGCCACCAAAAACCGTTATTTCTCCCTTATGATAGGCTAAATTAGTTAATATATTTACAATTACGTCTAATCTTTGTCTCTTTGAATAACCACAAACTGTTGCTGGTCTTATTGTTACGGTATCAAAAGTTTTATCTGAATATTTATTTAATATTTCCTCACACTGTGCCTTAAATTTAGAATAATCCGTTAAAGGCTCAAGATCCATATCTTCATGAACATTTTGTTCTGATTTGATACCATATACACTCGATGATGATGCATATATAAATCTTTTAACATTTCTCTCTTTAGAAATTTCAACTAGCGGCTTAAAAGCATCATAATTAATGGACTTACCCAAATTTGGATCCATTTCAAAACTAGGATCATTAGAAATACAAGCCAAATGAATAACTATATCATGTCCTTTTATTGTTTCTTTTAAAAGTTTTTGATCTCTTATATCACCTTTTATTAAATTAATATTATTAGCATTATTAAAAACATTTTTTCCGTATATAAATAAGTCATATACAGTAACAGAATAATTATTTGATGATAAATAATCAGCTAGTAAAGATCCAACATAACCTGCGCCTCCAGTAATAAAGATTTTTTTTTTCATTTAAAATAAAGATTTATTTGTTAATTCTTATTTTGTTTAAATATAATAAAAATATATTAAAGTCACGTTTTAAGATTTCTAAAAATATATTTTTTTTTCTATGCCAAAAACTATATTTGTTTTTAGAAAAAATTAAATGATGGTTTTGAGGAAAAGAGAACCATAAAAAATTCAATTTCGAATAAATCAAAAAAGTAATTATTCCTCCACCAAGAAATTGAATAAAAAACTCAGAATTTAATATTATTTTGCCATCTCCAACAAATGAATTGCTAAAATCTTTTGAAAAAAGCAAGTTTAATTTATTTTTTTTTGCAACCTTTTTAAAAAATTTTTTTCCATTTTCATCGCAAATTATCATTATTTTATAAGATTTAAATCTTAAACTTATCTCCTTGACAATATCTAAAAATTCTTTTTCCTTTAGATTTCTATTGAATAAACCTTTTTTGCTAATTGGGTCATGCCTACAACCTAAAGATATATATTTTTTATTAGGTAAATTGATTTCTTTAAAAGAATAAAAATCATTTTTTCTTAATAGATAATTGTTTAAAAAAAAATTTTTTTCTTTTCGAAGAATTTTGGATAAGAAATTAAAACAATGATGATATATAGGTTTTCTTGAAAGAACATTTGAATTAAAAAAAGTAAAATTTTTCTTAAAATTATTATTTTTGTAATTATTCCAATTACAATTTATTATTGAAATTTTAGGACTCACCAAAACCTTAAGAATAGTTTTATATTCATTCAATCTTAATTTAGCTTTTTGTAAATTTTTTTTATAATAATTGTCTCTGAAGTTATCATCAATAAATATAATTCTGATATGAAATCCTTTTTTTTTAAGAAATCTTGCTACCATAGCAACGTCACAAAAATCTCCTAGGGTTAATGCTGAAACACTGCAATCATAAACAATATCAATATTTTTATTAATTAATCTTTCTAATTTTTTTATTTCATTATAAATTTTTACTTTTTCATACAATCTAAATAGGAAAGGATCTTTATTTGAATTTAATTTAGTAAATCCTAATAAAAAAATATATAATTTATAAATAAAACTATTGTCTTTGAGAATTCGTTTTAATTTTTTTAACATTTATTAAAAGTACAAAAAGACTCCATTAAAAAATTTTTATTTGCTTTTATTAATAATTAAACTAGTTTATAAAATTCTTAATATTTAAAATTCTATCTTAATGCTATCTAAAAAAGAAATAAATAAATTAAGAGATAAGTGTTCCCTTTTAAGGAAAGATACTTTCGAAAATTTTATTCTTAAAAAAGAAGCTCATCTAGGTGGGAGTTTTTCAATGATAGAAATATTAATATATATTTACGAGATTAAACTTAAAAGGAATGATAAATTTATTTTAAGTAAAGCTCACGCCTCATTCCCACTATGTATTCTTTTGAGACAAAAAGGTTATAATCCTAAAATTAAGACACATTTAGAAATTGATGAAAAAAATGGTATTTTTTGTACCACTGGAAGCTTAGGTCATGGATTTCCAATAGGGACGGGTATGGCTTTAGCGAATAAAATTAAGAGAAAGAACCAAAAGACATATATACTAATAAGTGATGGAGAGTGTCAAGAAGGCACAACATGGGAAAGCCTCTTGATAGCTGCAAAACATAAGCTTGATAATCTATACTTGCTGATCGATTATAATAAAATTCAAGCACTACAAAAAATAGAAGATGTTTTACCATTAGATAGCCTAAAAAAAAAAATTAAGTCATTTAATTGGAATTGTATTAACGTATCTAATGGAAATTCACTCAAGCAAATTGACAAAGCTTTCAATAAAAAATTGAAAAAAAATTATCCTACTGCGATAATTTTTAATACAATTAAAGGCAAAGGTATTAAAGAATTTGAAAACGATCCTGTATGGCATGCAAGAAAATTAGAAACGAAAGAAATTAAAATAGGTAAAAAAAAATTGGGTATAAAATAAAATGAGAAGAGCATTTGGTAAATTTATAAATGAATTGGCAAAAAAAGATAAAAAGATTATATTAATTGTAGGAGATATAGGTTACGGAATATTTGATGATTTTAGAAAGAATCATCCAAAAAGATTTTTTAATTTAGGTATTTGCGAACAAAGTATTATCAGTGCAGCTTCAGGCGTGGCTCTCGAGGGTCTTAAACCGTGGGTATACACAATAACACCTTTTTTAATTGAGAGACCTTTTGAACAAATAAAATTAGATATTAACCAACAAAAAGTTAATGTAAAATTAGTTGGATATGCTGATTATCCAACTTTAGGCCCTACACATAGTGAATTAAATGCAAAAAAAACAATGGGTCTATTTAAAAATATTAAATCATTTTATCCAAAAGATAGTCAAGAGACTATTAAGTTTACACTTAAATGCTATAAAAAAAATGGACCAACATTTATGAGTCTAAAAACAGATAAAAAAAAAAATATTTGGTAATTTATGCCTGAATTAAACCTAATAACAAAACTTCACAACCTTACTAAACGAAATTACCTACAAAGAATGCAAAATGAAAAAGTAAAATGTATGAGTGTTTCTAAAAAATATGAATTTGAATATTGGGATGGTGATAGAAAATATGGTTATGGAGGATATAAGTACATAAAAGGAAGATGGGGTAAAGTAGCAAAAAAGTTAATTCAATTATATAATTTAAAGAATAATTCAAAAATTTTAGATGTAGGTTGTGGAAAAGGTTACTTGCTTTACGAAATTAAGAAAGTTTTACCTAAAATAAGGATATATGGATTGGATATTTCTAATCATGCACTAAAAAATTCACCTGATGAAATAAAAAAATATTTAATTAAACATGATATTAAAAATGGTCTTAATTTCAAAAAAAATTCTTTTGATTTAGTTTTTTCGTTAGCTACTTTGCATAATCTTGAAATAAATTTTTTATTTAGAATAATAAAACAAATAAATAAAATTGGTAAAAAAAAATATATCATGGTTGAAAGCTATAGAAATAATCAAGAGCTATTTAATCTTCAATGCTGGGCTCTTACTTGTGAATCTTTTTTTTCTAAAAATGAGTGGAAATGGATCTTTAAAAATTTAAAATATACCGGAGATTTTGAATTTATATATTTCAAGTAATTTATTTTTTCAAAAACTTGAACCAATCTTTTGTAGCTTTAGAAATTTTTTTTGGGGTCCATAATGGTGCATTTTTCCAATAATCTATATTTTTTAGAACAATTTTAATCCCTTTTTCTAAGCTAGTTTTCGGTTTCCAATTTAGTTTTTTATTAATTAAATCTATTTTGGCATGCGTTATGTCAGGCTCACCTGGTCTTTTAGGTATAAAAATTTTTTTACCACCAATTAAATTTACTAGATAATTTACAGACTTAGGTTTTCCATATCCAACATTCAAAATTAAATTCTTATGCTTCGAATTTGAGGCTTTATAAAATGCCTCACACACATCTTTAACATAAATAAAATCTCTTTTTTGTTCCCCATTACCCACAATTGTAAATGGTACATCAGAAATTTTTTGTTTTAAAAAAATACCTAATGCAGCTCCATAAGCTCCATGTGTTCTTGATCTTGTGCCATAAACGTTAAAAAGTCTTAGTGAAATATAATTTATTTTATAAACTTTTGACCAATGTTGAACTACTTGTTCACCAATATTCTTTGAAAAAGAATATGGATATTTTGTATCTATGATTTCATTTTCAGAAGTAGGATAATTTTTAGGTACCCCGTAACATGAAGATGAGGACGCATATACAATTTTTTTTACATTATTTTTTCTCATTGCTTCTAGCACATTCATTGTTCCAATAATATTAGTTTTCATGTAGTTTATTGGATTATTTATAGATGGAACAATGTCTGAAAGTGCAGCTAAGTGAATAACTACATCAATATTTTTAAAGTATTTGTTTAAAGATTCTAAGAAATTAATATCTTTTTTATATAAAAAAATTTTTTTGGATTTAATTATGTGCTTTAAATTTTTTTTTTCACCATCTTTTAAATTATCTATAATAACAATTTTTTTTATATTTTTTTTTGAAATTAACAATTCACAGAGATGGCTTCCAATAAAACCAGCTCCTCCTGTAACTAAAATATTCATTGATTTAAATCTTTAAGATACTTTCTAAAGTTCTCTCAACTTGTTCTTTGTTTACAATATTCTCGTGACCGATTATAGTAGTTTTTATTGCACCCGCTATTGAAGATATTAAACCAATTAACAATTTGCTTTTTGAATGATTTAAAAACATTGATGCATATGCATAAGCTGCATCTCCAGCACCCATAGTATCTATTGCATTTACTACAAAAGCTGGAAAGTTTAAATAATGTTTTTTAGATTTTTTATCTTTAATTAATAATCCTTTAATACCTCTAGTGATAACCAAATCCTTAAACTTCTTTAAATCTTCACTTTTAACAATATCATCTAAACTTGAATATCTATTTTGAAGCCCCAATCGTATTTCAGGCTCATCTAAGGCTAACATGTCTGACTTTTGATATTTTTTGAAGAGATTGTAGCCTCTATTTCCAGAATTTGTCTGTATATTTAAACATAATATTTTAGATTTTTTTTGCAATAAATTGATTATATTTTTGCTAAACAAACCATGTCCAAAATCACAAACGATGACCTTGTCAAATTTTTTAATATTTGATGATAAATAACTATATAATTTTTTATTATCAAATTCTTGATTATTGAAATTATAATATTCAAAAAATTTTTTTTTAGTGTTTAAATCAATGAATCTATTTTTTTTTATATCTACAAATTTTTCATCGTAAAATAATTTATAATTTATATTTTTTGAAACATTTTCAATTTTATTTTTTAAATTTTTTTTATTAAAATAAGACACAAATGTAACATTATTGCATATTTGAGATATTGTTAAAGCTACAGGTATTGCACCACCAATAAAGTTTTTTTGATGTTCATATTTTACAGATATAATATTTTCCTTTGATGGCATGCCAAGAGTTTCAGAATAAAGATAATTGTCTAAAATAATCTCTCCTATCACTAGTATCTTTTCATTTTTAATTTTTTTCAAACAATCTTGATAATCATCATATATTTGATGAATATTAATATTTGATAATTTATTATTTTTTTTAATTGTTGATAAAATATTGAATTTTTCAAAAGAATAATTCAAAACTCTAGTTGAAGATAATAACTCGCCAGAAGTAAATTTAATTAGACCATTGTTTTTAACTACTTCTTTTTCTTCAGGACCCAAATTTCCTGCCTTGTCATTATTTTTAATTTTATAATCTGGTCCTTTAACATAAAAATTTGGCTTTAATGACTTTATAATATCTATTGAACTTGGAGCGTCGCTCAAAACAACATAGTCAATTATTGATAATTCTGAAAGTAGTTTCATTCTCAAATCATGTTTAAAATAAGGTCTATTAAGTCCCTTTTTAACATACTGATCTGACGTGACTGATACTACTAATACATCTCCAAAAGACTTTGCTTCTTTAAAATAATTAATATGTCCTAAGTGTAAAATATCGAAAACTCCATGTGCAAGGACAACTTTTTTCTTTCTATTTTTTTTTCTTAAAAAAGAAAGTTTTTTTGTGTTAATTATTTTTTTTATCATTATATAAATAAATATGAGAACACTCATTATAGGTGCAAGTGGTAAAATTGGAAAGTTTTTTTTAAAATCTAAAAGAAAAAACTTTTATTTTACATATTTTAAAAGAAAAATTAAAAAAGGTATAAAATTTAATTTATTGAAAGATGATATAGAGCCAATTATCAGCAAATATAAAATTAAAAAAATAGTTTTATTGTCAGCGATAACTGAACCTGATTACTGTGAAAAAAACAAGGTATATTCAAATAATTTAAATATTATTAAAACAAAAGAAATTATTGATAAAATCATAGAAAAAAACATTTATCTAATATTCATTTCCAGTGAATTTGTATTTTCAGGTAATAAAGGGAATTACACAGAAAAAGATTTACCTAATCCAATCAATCTTTATGGTAAACAAAAATTATTAATAGAAAAATATTTGTTAAGTAATTATAAAAACTTCGCAATATTAAGAATTGCTAAAACATATTCTGATGATATTTCTGATAAAACACTTATTACAAATTATGTTAAAGAAATTTTTTCAGAAAGAAAAGTTTTTTTTGTTTCAAAAAAACAAATTTTTAGTCCACTTTATGTACATGATTTAATTAAAATAATTTATTATTTTATATTAAAAAAAAAAAACTGGAATTTTTCATGTTGCAGGACCAAATACTTATTCGAGATATCAAATATTAATTAAAATACTAGAGAAGATTAATGAATATAATAATTTTAATCCCCAAATAAAGATTATAAATTTAAATCAACTAAAATTAATTGCAAAAAGACCTTTGAACGTAGGTTTAAATATTAGAAAATTGAAGAGACATATTAATTTTGATTTAAAAAATATTGATTATGTCCTAAAAATTGTCTTAAATAAATATTATGCTAAAAAATTTAAAGGAAGATAAAAAAGCAAAAACACCCTCATTTTTTTTTAAAAAAGAGTCCGAAAAATTCGATAAAAAATACATAACTTTTTTAGAAAATTTTTATAAAAAAAATAAGAAAGATGTTAGAATTTGTCTTCATTCAAAAAAAAATTCTAAACACCATGATATGGTAATTTTGCAACAAAGAAAAAAATTTTATACTCCTCATAAACATCTGAAGAAAGGTGAAACTTATCACATAATTAAAGGATCAATGGCCTGTATCTTATTTAATGAGAAAGGTAAAATTAAAAAAATATGTCACATAAAAAAAAATGATATTTTTAGAACTCCAATTAATATCTTTCATACAATGTTACCAGTAACTAAATTTGTTATTTACCATGAGAGCAAAACAGGACCCTTTTTAAAGAAAAATGACAGCATATTCAACTCATGGTGTAAAAAGTTGACTAATAATAAATCTCAGATAAATATAATGAAACAAAGAATATTCAATTCAATAAAATAATTATGAAAAACTTTAAACCTTATTTAAACCGAAGAATAGATAAACAAGCAAAATTTGAAAACTTATTAGAATTTCCCAAATATATTGAAATAGAAACAGTTAACGCATGTAATGCTAGATGTCCTATGTGTACTATAAACGATTGGGAAAGAAATTACCCCATAATGAAAGATGATGTCTGGAATAAAATAAGCGATGATATAATTGAAAATAAAAAATTTTTGAAAAGAGTAAGTCTTTACAGAGATGGAGAACCATTAATTGATAAGAAAATGGCTAACAGAATAAATAAACTTAATGAAAATGGAATTAGAAATACCTCAATTGCCACCAATGTTTCTCTGCTAAATGAAAAAAGAGCTGTTGACCTTTTAGAGGCTGGTCTTGGAATGGTAATATTTTCAATCGATAGTCTGATCAAAGAAGTATATGAAAAAATAAGAGTGAGACTAAATTTTGAGCAAGTTAGGGACAATGCAATCAGATTTTTACAATTGAGAGATAAAATTAATCCAAATTGTAGAGTATGGATTAGGATGATTAGACAAGACAGTAATTACAATGAATGGGATAATTATTATGACTTTTGGAGAAAATATACATCTGATGTTGATAGAATATATTATCATAATATTTTTAATTGGGGTGGTCAACTTGACGATTATAAATCTATTTCAAAAAGTTTTGAACCAAATTTACCTTGTGTTGCATTATGGTCACTTTTAGTAATATTTGCAAACGGAGATGTTCCTTTATGTAATGTGGACTTCAATAATAAATATCCAAATGGAAATATTATGAGTAATTCAATAAGAGAACTCTGGCAGTCAGAAGTAATGAGCGCTAGAAGAAAATTGCATATAAATGGACAGAAAAAAGACATTTCCATATGTGCAAACTGTAATGTTTGGGATGAAGTAAAAGGTGAAGAAATCGTCTCTCCAGAATTTGCTGAAAAAGTGTCAATATTGAATTCTGAAAGTAAAATTCAAGAGTGAAAAAAGCCATAATTATAGGATCCGGTTTTAGTGGTTGCATGTTTGCAATGATGTTAAAAAAAAAAAATTGGGATGTTGTAGTTATAGATAAGGCAAATCAGACCGGCGGTGGTGTAAGAACTTTTTACCATGGTGGTCACCCTTATACATATGGTCCAAGACATTTCATAGGTCCAGAAAAAAACATGAAAGCATTTGAATTTCTCAATAAAATTGTACCTATGAGACATATTAAAAAAATGAATTTGAGCTATCAACAGAATGAAGATTTTTTTGCAAGTTATCCAATTCATATTGATGATGTAAAAAAATTTAAAGACTCTAAAGAGATTTTCGATGAGCTCAATTCACTTCCTAAAGAGACTAAATCAAAAAATTTTGAAGAATTTTGGATAGGTAGAGTCGGTAAAAAATTATATGAAAGATTTAATAAATTTTATAATTTAAAAGCATGGAACTTAAAAAGTAATTCGCTAATGGATCATGGATTTGAAGCAACAGTGAAAAGAAAGCCTCTAGAAACGGGATCTAGATATGAATTTCCATCAGGTCATATAAATGCATACCCTAAACCTGTAGATGGATATAACAAATTTTTTGATGTCTCTCTTGAAGGATGTAAAGTTATATTGAATGAAACAATAAATAAAGTAGATCTTGATAAAAAAACCATTCATACAAAAAATAATTCTATCAAAGGTGACTTAATTATTTCGACTACATCTCCAGATTTCTTATTTTCTAATTGTTGGGGCGAACTCAAATATGTGGGACGAGAATTTTATAAAATTGTTCTTCCTACTAAACAAGTGTTACCAAATGATGTATATTTTCTTTATTATCCCAACGAAAACGAACAACAAACAAGAGTGACAGAATTTAAAAAATTTACATTACATAAAAGTGAAAATTCATTAATAACTTTAGAAGTTCCATCAATGAAAAACAAACTTTATCCTACAATGATCAAAACAGAAGTTGAGCTTGCAAAAAAATATTTAAGCTCACTTCCAAAAGATATACTTTCTGTGGGTAGAATGGGTACTTATAGCTATGTTGATATAGATGATATTATTATGCAAGGCCTAGAATTTTATGATAATCTTTAATAATTAACATTATGATAACCAAGAAAGAATTAAACTTTTTTAAAAAAGAGGGTTATTTAATTAAAAACACTAATTCGATTGACTCTTTAAATCAAATTCAAAGTTTTATTTTCAATACCTTAAACAAACACTCAAAAATAAATTTTTTTAACGATAGTAAGATTAATTTTTTTACGAAATTTCACAAAAATATAAATAAAAAAAAATTAAATGAGATTAGGGTAAGTGCAATTAATGATATTAATAAAAAAAATGGATTTAGGGATTTGTATTATGAGGCAGCAAAAGAACTACTAGATGATTTAGTTGGTAATGAGGTAGCAATGCAGAAAAAGATAAATTTGTCTATTCAAATTCCTAATGATAAAAAATCTATACTACCTATGCATTCTGATATTTATGCTGGGGAAAGCCCTTTCGAAGTAGTGATATGGATACCCATGATGAATGTAAAAAAATCTTCACATTCAATGTTTATTACGAACCCGAGAGATAATATCAAAATAAACAAAGATGTTACCACGGGAGGAAAATCAACATTGCAAAAAATTTATCAAAAACACAAAAAAAAATTTAAATTTATTAAAATTGACTACGGGCAAATTTTAATTTTTTCACCCATAATACAACATGGAAATGTAATAAATAGAACGGATGAAACAAGAATTTCATTAAACTGCAGATTTAAAAGTCTTTTGACCCCTTTTGATGTCTTTAGTAAAACTCACAGAAATATCCCACATTTCTTTCAACCTTACAATATTAAACCTCTAACTCAAATAGGATTTAATTTTATTAATGCAATAAATAAAAAGAAATTTCATGGGTCGTTATAAAGAAAATAAAAATGTATATGCTGGATATATAAACCTTAAAGCAATTAACGGCATAATCTTTCCATCATATGCTCAAAATCAAGTCAATAAAGATTATATTGTAAATAAACTCTGTGGTGAGTTTTATATGTCAACTAATGAGAATACGTATGGAAAAAATAATATAATTTTGAGATCATTAATTGAAAATTCAGACTTGAATGGGGTTTGCTTGTTATCAATTTTTTCTCTTCCTGAAATTAAAGAACAGAGAATTAGTATTTACAAAAAAACATTAAAATTAAATAAGGAATTACATTTTGTTTTTGAAGAAAAAAAAATGACAAAATTCGAAGATATAGAAGTAATCGAAAATTTATTAATATTCAACTTGGATTTTTTTGTAAAAAAAAAAACAAAATTAACCAAATATGAAAATAGTATAACAGATAAGTCTTGGCAATTTATCTAGATTTATGATTTTTTTCATCTAAATATTTAATCAAAGTTTTCTTAACTGTTGGTAACTTAATATCTAAAAAATAACGATTTTTGGAGCTCATCAAATAACTAACAGATTTTGAAGTTTTATTAAACAATTCAACATTATTGTTTATCTTTTTTTTAAAAATTTTAAATATTGTTTTCCATTTAATAGGATTTAAAGAAAATATATTTATTATTTTAAGTTGATTCAAAGAGTTTTTAAATATCAGGTTATGAATTATCTTATTTAAATCATTTATATGAATAATTGAATTATAATAATTATTTGAATTAAAAACATAAAATGACTTGAATTTTTTTGATTTAAACTTGTTGTAAAGTTCGCTTATAAAATTACTGTGTGAGCCAATACCCAAAACACCAGATAGCCTTAATATAAATATATTTTTTAGTTTTTTATTTAACGATAGTTTGTACAGCTCTTCTTCCATAAGAATTTTAGATAATCCGTAGGGATTTGATTTATCAAGGTGAAAATCTTCACTAATTACAGACATATTTCTTTTTTTATAAACAGAAATACTAGATAAAAAAATTATTTTTTTGATATTTGATAAATCTATAGCTTTTAATATCCTTGTATCCATTGCAGTATTTTTTTTTAAGCAAATTTTTGGATCTGTTTTTGGTGGTGTTAATGATGCACAATGAATTAAAATTGAAATATTTTTCCTAAATTTAAATGATTTTAACAAATTTAATTTCGTGTAATTTACATTTTTTAGTTTTTTTTTTAACTTGTCTCTATAAAAAGAATGTATCTTTAATTTTTTATTTTTTGATAAATAATTAATAACATTGCTTCCTATAAAACCATTTCCACCAGTGACTACAATATTAATTTTTTTCATAGAATATCATTATTAAAAAATTGTTCTGTAAATTTATTATATGATATATAAGATAAATAATTATATGAAAAAAATTTTATTAATTCAGTTATGCTCATTATTATTAATAAATAATAATTCTTTTGCATATTTTGACCCTGGAACTGGATCGTATATATTGCAAGTTTTAGCTGTAGTTCTTGCAAGTATTGCTACCTTTTTTAGATTTTTTTTAGAAAAAACAAAAGAAATTATAAGAAAAATTAAATCATATTTTCTAAGCTATAAAAAAAAGTGAATTGATGCTTTATCACTTTCTGTAAAATTATAAAAATTTTGTTTCGCGAAATTTTGAATCGAATTTATTTTCTTATCAAAACTTTTCTTAGAATTTTTTATTGATAAATCAATATTATCAATATTATTTTCATAAATAGGAAAACCAAATTTTTCATAAATGTGTTCTTCAATTGTTGATCCTGTTAATTTATTTTGTTCTGTGTTGTGTATTTTTGACAAATTTTTAAAGTACAAAACTGGCTTATTTATAAGAAAAATAAATTCATGTGCTATTCCAGAGTAATCAGTTATTAAATAGGAGCTTGAAAAAAGTGAATTAAGATTAAATGGACTTGTATCAAATACAAAATTATTATTATTACAAAATTTATTATTGATTGTAGAAATTGTTTTCTGATTTCTTTTAAAATGTTCCTGGTGTGGTCTAAAAATAACTTTATAATTTTTTTCTAATAGTTGGTAAATTAAATCTAAACAGTGCAGTTCTAAAAAATTTTTAGAAGAATAATTCCATGATGGCGCAACTAAAACTGTATCTGAAATTTCTTCTTCATTTTTGATATTGTTTTTTTTTGCTTTTATAAAATCATAGTAATAATAACCTGTTTTCAGTAAAAGTTTGTCTTTGTATTTTGGCTGATTAAATTCCTTCAAATGGTAATTTCCAACACAACATATTATGTCATACTCATCAAATGCTGTTTTAGTGTAAACATTTGTTATACTATTTACACAATGAAATATATAAACATATTTATTAATATTCTTATTTTTCTTAAGTTCATTTTTGTTTAAATCTGTTGTGGTCAAGAAAAAATATTTGGCATTTATTGTTGCAAAAGCAAAATACCTCAAAAAATTTTTTCCAACATATAAATTTGTTACCATCTTATCATTAACATAATCATCAATATCACTTGATAGGTATAAAATAGATTTATTTCTTTTCGATAATTCATTAATTAAAGATATATAATATCCTTGATAATTGTGTTTTTCTGAATAAAAAACATAATAATACTTATTTCTGAGTAACAAATAAAAAAAGCTTTTTATTAAAAAAATAGATTTTTTTAAAAAAAATTTTTTTATTATAAAATTAATTAAACTCATCTAAACAATCTACACTAGTAACACTTATTTAAAATAGAATCTAATTTTTTACTAAAATCATTCTGCATATATGGGGTTTTTGATTTTTAAACCTTGCAAAATTAAAGCTTTGTTTTTGATAAACAATTTTAAATTTATTAAATTTTATAAGCTTTTTTAATTCTTCAACTAAAATAAACCTGCGATAATGGTCTGTTATTCTCTCATTTTTTGAAATTTTTTTACCTATTTTGGCTTTTGGGTCCTTGATTGTTCTGAACTCTAAAAAAATTTTACCTTTTTTTTTAAGAATTATGCTTGCATTTTTAAAAAAAATATTTTCATTTTTTTTTGTTATCGTGTGTAAAAAAAACCTAGCATAAATGTTATTGAATTTTTTTTTTCCAATAGAATATCTTTTAAATGACAAATGACATATGTTGGAATTAAAAAAAAAATTTCCTATTCTTTCTTTATTTTTCTTTATTGCTTTTTCAGAAATATCAAGTCCTATAAAATGATAACCTTTGTCTAAAAAATATTTTGTATCCCTTCCATTCCCACAACCAATGTCTAAGTTAAATTCATTTTTTTTTAAAAATTTTAAACAAAATCTTGCAAAATTGGACGGTTTGTCCAAAGAAAATTTTTCATAGTGATTATTCCAAAATCGTTTATTCATCAAACTTCTTTTTTTGAGTTAATATAAATAAAAGTTAAAGGATATATATACTTAATTTCTATGAAAAAAGTTATTTATAATTTTTTTATTATCTAAATCAGTATTTTAAAATTTTTTTCAGTGCATAAATTAAGCCAATTGAGCTATTAGTACTGGTCAGCTGCACGCATTACTGCGCTTCCACATCCAGCCTATCAACGTGGTGG
>MDTE01128049.1_pt1 | contig 16704 bp, 13 predicted proteins | sample 811231 | NCBI WGS metagenome assembly MDTE01 (sample SAMN05326651, study PRJNA326480) | marine metagenome | isolation source: seawater | place: Indian Ocean: Red Sea | collected 2010
GTTAAGCTCGGTAGTCGTACCAATATTAACACAAGCTGATACTCCGTTAAGTCCATTAACAGATGTTATCCCTGAGGCTTTTGTAACCATAAAACCTTGACCATCGTAAAAGTTTACTCCGTTAAAAGTTAGACCGATTCCGCCATCACGTGAAAGAGTCCAAGTTGTGTTTCTAGATAGAACGTCTATTTCTTTTGATTTTAAAGCTGTAAATCTTTCTTTAGCACTTAGTGGAGTAAATTTTACTTTACCTGCATCACCAAGAACAGCAGCAGCTACAGCTCTGCAAACATCAACGTCAACACCTGTCCAGTTTCCTGATGCATCAGCATTAGAAAACCCTGGTAGACCCTGAGATACACCACATCTTACAAAACCTTTTTTCTGTGTGTTTTTCAGAGTTTTAGATTTTTTCGCAGCCATAGCTTCTGTACTTAGTACAAATAGCAATGAGAAAACTGCAAAAAAAGAAAACAACGTTTTAATTGTTTTTTTCATCATTGTTCCTCTTATTTATTATTATTGTTAACAATATTAAGCAAAAAAGTTTAAATACCTTTCAGCTTAAAACTGAAAAGATTATGATTTATTAATGGGGTTTCATCAACTTTATCTGTATAAATTGACTTCAATATATTGTGTTGATATAAAAAATATAACTAAATAGAGTTTATTTCAACTAAGTTTTATTACATGTAGAAATTTTAGTAGAAACATTTATTAATAAATAATGCTTCGCAATTCTAAAATTCAAATAGGTTCAAATCGAAATTTTGGTTTAGTATTTTTCATAGTATTCTTGCTTATAGCCATATGGCCTTTAATAAATAACGAAGCAATTAGAACTTGGTCTCTTTTAATTTCTGTAATTTTTTTAATTTTAGGATTATTGAATTCAAAAATCTTATCTCCGTTAAATATACTGTGGTTTAAATTTGGTTTGCTATTGGGATCTATTATTGCTCCAATAGTTATGGGAATTATTTTTTTTATGGTTATTACACCTATTGGACTTTTAATGAAATTGTTAGGTAAAGATTTATTAAATAGTAAATACGATAATAAGAAAAAATCTTATTGGATAGATCGTGATAAAGCAAAAAGTACAATGAAAAAACAATTTTAGTTATGTGGTTTATAAAAGAATTTTGGGATTTTTTAAAAGTAAGAAAAAAATATTGGTTAATACCAATATTTGTTGTTCTTGTTTTGTTTGGAGCGCTTATAATTTTAAGTCAAGGATCGGCTGTGGCTCCATTTATTTATACAATTTTTTAAAGTGACTTCAATTTTAGGTATATCTGCTTTTTATCATGATAGTGCAGCTGCTTTAATCATTGACGGTAAAATTATTGCTGCAGCACAAGAAGAAAGATTTTCTAGAAAAAAACATGATTCTGGTTACCCATTTCATGCAATTGAATATGTTTTAAAAGAAGCAAATCTAAAATTGAGTGAAGTTGATTTTATAACTTTTTATGAAAAACCTTTCCTTAAATTTGAAAGATTATTAGAAACTTATGTAGCTTTTGCTCCAAAAGGTTTTAAATCTTTTTGTATGTCAATGCCATTATGGCTTGGTGAAAAACTATTTCAGAAAAAAGTTATTTTTAATCAGTTAAAAAAACACGATAAAAATTTTAATGACATCAATAAAATTTATTTTTCTGAACACCATTTTAGTCATGCTGCTAGTGCTTATTATCCCTCTCCTTTTGATAAAGCTACGGTTTTAACATTAGATGGTGTTGGTGAATGGGCTACAACAACTATGGCAAAAGGAAATGGAAAAGATTTAGAAATATTAAAAGAAATCCATTTTCCTCACTCTATTGGTTTGCTTTATTCTGCCTTTACTTTTTATACTGGCTTTAAAGTTAATAGTGCTGAGTACAAAGTTATGGGCTTAGCTCCATACGGTGAACCCAAATATAAAAATTTAATTTTAGATAAATTAATAGATTTAAAAGAAGATGGCACATTCAGATTAAATATGGATTTTTTTGAGTATCCTACTGGATTAAAAATGACAAATGAAAGATTTTCAAAACTTTTTGGTAAACCAGTTAGAGGTTTAGAAAATGAACTTATTGAACAATTTCATATGGATATTGCAGCCTCAATTCAATCTGTAACTGAAGAAGTAGTTTTAAGATTAGTAAAATCGTTAGCAAAAAATACTAATAGTAAAAATTTATGTTTAGCAGGTGGAGTTGCTTTGAATTGTGTAGCTAACGGCAAAATACTTAAAGAAAAAATTTTTGAAAACATATGGATACAACCTGCTGCAGGAGACGCAGGTGGAGCTTTAGGTTCAGCTCTGGCTTTATGGTATCAAGAATTAAAAAAAGAACGTTTAAAACCTATCAAAGACGAGATGAAGGGATCTTATTTAGGTCCAAAGTTTAGTGATAATGAAATTCAAAGTAAATTATTTGATTTGGGTGCTAACTTTGAAAAATTTACAGAAGATGAAATTTTAAAAATTACAGCTGAAGAACTATCTAAGGAAAAAACAATAGGTTGGTTTCAAGGTAGAATGGAGTTTGGACCAAGAGCGTTAGGGGCAAGATCTATTCTTGCTGATCCTAGATCCGAAAAAATGCAAAAGAATTTGAATTTAAAAATAAAATTTAGGGAAAGTTTTAGACCTTTTGCTCCATCTATAATAAGAGAAGAACTTTCTAAGTGGTTTAATCTTGATTGCGATAGTCCTTATATGCTTTTAGTTTCTGATATAAAAAAAAACAGAAAGAAAGAAATGACTGAATCTGAAAAGAAACTTTTTGGTATTGAAAAATTAAATGTAAAAAGGTCAGACATTCCTGCAGTTACACATGTTGATTATTCAGCACGAATTCAAACCGTTCATAAAAATACTAACCCCAAATTTTATAAATTAATAAAAAATTTTGAAAGTATTACGGGTTGCCCAGTCATTGTTAATACCTCATTTAATGTAAGAGGCGAACCGATAGTTTGCTCAATTGGGGACGCTTATAGATGTTTTATGGGCACTAATTTAGATATTTTAGTTTGTGAAAATTTTATTCTATATAAAGAAAAGCAAAATAAAAAATTATTAGAAGATTATAAGAATAAATTTAAACTTGATTAACGTTAATTAAATTCTTTTATTTTTTTTATAATAAATTCAGATATTTTAGAATAACCTTCTGGGCTATAATGACCATAAATTCTTTCTGCGTAAAAAGAAATAGGATCATTATGTGTTAAGAAAAAGTCTTCATGAATATCAATTATAGGTATATTTAACTTTTTTATTAGATCAATAACCTGTGATCTTTTTAGATAATTTTCGTCTTTAATTTTTCCTTTTGAATATCTTTCCTTATCAGGAAGATAAACAAAAAATAATTTTCCATTCCATGAATTTACTAGATTATTAGCCTTAAAAATAATTTTTTCGAACAAAGGATCTACTCCAAAATCTAGTCCTCTGTCTAAACCCATTTTATCTCTTAATATTTTTAAACGTATTATTTTTTTAAATGTTGAAAAATTTTCAAGATCTTCGTTGAGTGGATTTGTTTTAGTTAACATTTCTTGTTCTGCTAAATTAATATATTTCATTAATTTTTTATCTATATCTTCTTGCTTTAAATATAACTCTTGGGTAAATTTATCGTTTAAATAATTGATAAAAATTGGGTTAGATTTTTCATTTCTTAAATCATCAAAATCATTTCTTTCAAAATAAAACCACAAAACTATCTCCGGATTTTTTTCAGTCGCATACTCAATTAAAGATGCTAATTCTATTAAAGGACCATTCCCTGACATACCCAGGTTGATAGCACTTTTTTTTGTAAAGAATCTAATTTGACTAGCAAAATCTTCACCTGGTTGAACACAAGATCCATGAACAAATGAATCTCCTATTAAAAACCAAAAAATTTTCTCTTTATCCCATTCATTATCAGGATTGTTAAAACCATATCTGTCACTTTTATAAATTGAGAACTCTTTACCCTCTTTACAAAAAACCGTGGTCTTGTTTGAAATGCCACCTAAGGGAAATATATCAGCTTCATCATCAATCCAATTTTTATCTAAAAGTGCTTTCGGAAAAATAGAAGGTACAGCATTTACCCCTTTATTTATTTTTAACTTCTGAATAATATCATGTTTGGTCTCTTGATTTAATTGTGTTTCAACAGGAATAGATTTAAGAATAGCAGGAGCATAAAAACGAACAATCTCATAAAAATATAATAAAAAAATTATCCCGGAAATCGAGATAACAATTAGTAATTTTTTTTTTTCATTTAAAAATAAAACTAGAAACCAAAAAAAAACTCCTGCTCCAAATATTAAATAATATTTAAAATAATAAGATAATTGTTTTCCATTATGAATTAGTTCGGCGCGATAAAAAGTATAAGAAAGCAAAAAAATAAATAAAAATAAATATAAATAAACGAATATTCTGATATATTTAGTATTTTCAGACAAACTCATGATAGTTCAATTTATTACTCTAATGGAAGTTTAATTGTTATTTTGATGTTTGAGTACCACTCTGAAACATTTTCAATATCTTCATCTGACAACATTTGAGCAATCATAGTCATTTGCGGATGATTGATTTTTCCTGATTTATAATCCTTAAGTTTTACAATTAAATAATCTTTTTGCTGTGCCGTAATATTTGGAATTAGAGCTGAATTTCCTCCGGAAGCAGCTTGTCCATCCATTCCGTGACAAGCAGAACAGACTGTTGCTGCTTTTTCTTTTCCTAAAACCAAATCTCCTGAAAATGAAGTATTTGGTATTAAACAAAAGATTATAAAAATAACAATTTTAAAAAAATCTATATTCATTTCATCATAGTAAAACTGATAATACTAATAGCCTCAATTAATTTAGCCTCACCAGCTTTTAATTTACCGTCATCACACAAAGCTTTTCCCTCTTCTTTTAAGGTTTTAATTTTTTTTAAAGATTCTTCAGTATATTTATACTGTTTTTTTCCATATTCTCTTACCGATTCTTTCCAAATAGACTTTTGATAATAATTACAAAGATAGTCTGGAGCATTTAAATATTCTTGGTATTCTGCTTCAGTTATACATTTGCCTTCTCTAATTTGAACAAATTCACCATCTTTCCATATGGATAAACCTCCACTACAGTGTTTTTTATCAAGCTCTTCTTGAGTAAGTTTAGTTGTAGAATTATCTATAACAGCAACCGAAGATTTTCGTTTTTCAGAAGCAAAATAAACACCAAGTCCCAAGACTACAGCAAGAATTATAATTACAGAAATTTTTCTAGACATAACACTTTATGAATTTTAACCATAAAAAAATGGACCGGTTTTAACCGGTCCATTTTCCTTAATTAATATTAAGTTCCTTCGTATGTAATACGATAGACAACACCAGCTTTATCATCTGAAACTAGTAATGATCCATCAACATATTGTTGAACATCAACAGGTCTTCCAAGATAAGTTCCAATATCAGTCATCCAGCCTGAAGCAAAAACTTCTGTTTTTGCTGCATTGCCTTTTGAATCTAAGAATGTAACCATAACTTGTGCTCCTCTTGGTTTAACTGCATTCCAAGAACCATGCTGCGCACTAAATATTGCGTTTTTATATTTAGATGGGAACATATTACCTGTATAGAACATCATTCCTAAGTCAGCTGCATGAGCTTTAAATTCCACTTGAGGCTTACAATATTTTTTCGAATAAGCATCTGGAATTTTTTTGCCTTTGTACTCGTTAGTTCGTACTTCACCGCCACCATAGTAAGGGTGTCCGTACCAAACATCAGGGCCCAATCCACAGGCTTTGTTAAGTTCTCCTGGAGGAGTTTCATCTCCCATTCCATCAACCTGGTTATCAGTAAACCATAAAGTACCATCTTTAGGATTAAAAGCATGTCCAACTGAATTTCTTATACCAATTGCAACAACTTCTCTTTCTAATTTTCCAGGGAACCTGTTGAATCTAATTATACCACCAATACCTACTTGATCGTAAAGCGGGTACTTATCTGGACCTGCAACATTGAATGGCTGTCCCATACTAACATAAAGTTTGTTATCTGGACCGATAACACAAACTCTAGCTGTGTGGTTATAAGATTCTTCTTCAGGTGGAATTAAATCCCCTTGATCTATTATTGGTATAGCTACAGTGTCGGGACTTTCCATGAAGTATTCTGCAGCAGGAAACCATAGTACTCTGTTTCTTTCTGCAATATAAAGGTGTCCATCATCACTATAACAAGGACCATTTGGTATATCAAAACTAACGCTTGGACTAAATTGTTCTACAGTATCAGCGATATTATCCATATCTCTGTCAGTAGCTTGCCACACCTTAGTTTTTCTAGTTCCTATCCATACTGTACCTTTGTTACGACTAACTGCCATATGTCTTGCATCAGGTGCTACAGCAAAAAGTTCAATCTTGAAACCAGCAGGCATCTTGATTTTAGAAATAATGTTAGCTTTAACATTTTTTGCGAACTTAGTGTTTTGCGGTATAACTTCACCAGCAGCTGTACCAGTTTTTTTAAAGCTGCTTAATTTTTTTACATTTTCTTCATCTCCAGCAGCAAAAACATTTGTACTTACAAGAACAGCAAAGATAGCGGAACTAATGATTGTTATTAACTTTTTCATTTTTTCCCTCCGTTGTTATTTTGTCTATTAGATTACAAGATTTATTTTTTTACAAGAGAAGATAATTTTGTATGTGTAATATGGGCAGTATTTTGTATTTCTAATTAAACTTACAGTTGAATTTAAATTTGGCGCGCCCTGGAGGATTCGAACCTCCGACCCTCGGTTTAGAAAACCGATGCTCTATCCAACTGAGCTAAGGGCGCTCTTTGAATGCTGTAAACTTATTTAACATTAATTTTTGTCTAGTGACAGAAAAAAATTCTCTAAAAATTGAATAGTTTTATAATTATCAAATAAAAACTTTTTATTAATATTTATTTTCTTAACAATTTTTTCTTTAAATTCTAAGTCTGTTGATAGTTTTACAGCTAAATCAACATATTCTTTTTTAGAAGAGCATATTAACTCGTCCGTTTTTAAAATTTTTAACACACCATAAGTATGTCTTCCTCGCATGAAATTTGATGGTAATGTAACTATTGGTTTATTTAAGTTTATTGCTTCTAAAGAAGTATTAAGACCTGACCAATCTAAACTATCCAATACTATGTCAGATTTATAAATAAGATTTAGATAATTTTGATATGATGTTTGAGGATAAAAAATAAAAAAATCTTCAAAGATTAAACCTTTGTCTTTACTGATTTTCATTAATCTTTCTTTGAACTTATCTGCTATAAATTCATTTTTGGTGCTTATAAAAGTAAATTTACTCTTTGGATTTTTCTTTAATATATCAAAATAAATATGATCATGCTGTGGTAACAGTTTAAAATTACTTTGTAGACTTATAAAATTTGTTATTCCATTACTCTCCTTTTTATTTAATTCGTTTATATTTATTTTTTGAGGTGTGTCATAATAGACACCTAAGTCAGGCAATTTTACTAATTTTTCTGAGTAATGCTTATAAGAGTCATCTGTCTCCATAGCTTCACCTGTAAAAAAATAATCTATATTTTCTATTCCTGTAGTTACAGGAACTCCATAGGCGCTACATTGAATTGGAGCGAGTCTTAATGGTTCCATAATTTGTAATTTAGGATCCATACCTGTGTCTAGAAACACTAAAATATCTAACTTATCTGAAATAACTTTATTAATTACAGAATCAATATTAGTTTTGTGAAAAAAACCAAAGCAATTTTTTTTTATTAAATCTGTAGTTTGATCATTATCAATACCAACATGGTAAACAAAAGTTTTAAATTTATTTTTATTTATTTTAATAATCCAATTCTTAAATAATTTAGATATTACATGCTCGAAAAAGAAAGACGAAACAAAACCTATTTTTATAAAATTTGAAGATCTGTTGTATATAATTTTTTTATGATACTGAGGATAAACATATTTACTAAGTTTATGTAAAAGAGATGCATATCTTTTTTGCAAATTTGTTATATCACAACCTAGATAGTGTAAATAAAAATTACTGCTTGAATATAGTGCACTCAAAACTTCTTTTTTCTTAAAAGAATTAGTTTCTTTTATTAAATCTTCTAAAGATTTTAAATTTTCATCAAAATGTTTTTTATAATAATTTATTTGTTCAGAATCTTTATAAATAATTGGAAAAGTATTCATCATTAACCATCTTGATCTTAAATTTTTCGGCTCAAGCCTTAAAGCTTTTTTATAAAACTCTATTGAAGATTCTTCGTTTCCAATTTCTTGATTGTACTCTCCTAAATTATTTAAAGCTCTAACATTTTTTGGATTTATTTCTATTGCTTTTTCACAGTAGCTAATAGCCTCTTTTAAATTTCCATTTTTATTCAATGAAATACTCAAATTAATACATATTGAGTCAGAGTTTGGGTTTATATCAATCGCCTTTTTATAAAGGCTAATTGATTTTTCAAAATTTCCTAGCTCCCTATAAATATTACCTAAATTATAATATGGCTTATCTTTCATTGAACTGGTGCCGATTGAAATTGCTAGTTCATAATTTTCTATTGCTTTATTTATATTATTTTTTTTTTGATAAACGTTACCAAGGTTGTTGTAAGCATCAGAAAAATTATGATTTATTTGAACAGCTTTTTTGTATGACTCTAATGCTTTATCTAGTTCTAACAGCTCAAAAAATGCATTTCCAAGATTGTTATGACCCTCTGCATACTTAGGGTTTATTTTAATTGCCTTTGTAAATAATTCTACAGCTTCTTTGAAATTCTTAAGTTGAGAAAAAACTATTCCAAGATTTGTTAGAGTTGGTAAATCATCGGGATAAAATTTTAAAGTTTCTTCATAAACTTTTTTAGCCTCATTAATTTTTCCTTTTGTATGAAAATTAATCGCTGTATTAAAATATTCTTCCAATGAAATTTCTTTTTTGCTCATTATTTTAAAAAAAAGTTTATTTTATATTCTCTAATTAAGAAAGTAGAGTTTTTCTTATTGTTTTTGACCATCCTTTTAGTAGTTTGACTCTTTCAGATTTTTTAATTTTAGGAACAAATTTTCTCCTCAATTTCCATTTTTTCGATATATCATTTAATGATTCAAAGATACCAATATGCAGTCCTGCCATAAAAGCTGCTCCCAATGCTGTCGTTTCCTCATTTTGTGATCGATAAATTTTTATATTTAAAATGTTTGCTAAAAATTGAGAAAACCAATTATTTTTTACCATACCGCCATCTATTTTTATAAGTTGAGGTTTTAATCCATCTTTTTTCATTGCATTAAATAAATCATTACTTTGATATGCTGTAGACTCAACAATAGCTCTAATAATTTCTTGGGGTCCAGTATCTCTTGTTAATCCTGAAAGAACACCACGCGCTTTTGAATCCCAATAGGGAGCGCCTAAACCCACAAAGGCTGGTACTAAATAAACATCGTTATTTGTTTTTAATGATTTTGCAATCTTTTCTGATTCTTTTGATGTTTTAATTAGCTTCATTTTATCCCTTAACCATTGAACACCCGCTCCAGCAATAAATATTGATCCTTCTAAAGCGAAGGTCGACTTATCTTTTAAACGATAACATACTGTAGTTAATAATTTGTTTTTTGAGTATATTTTTTTATAACCTGTGTTCATTAAAACAAAAGCTCCTGTGCCATAAGTGCTTTTTGCTGTACCTTTTTTAAAACAACATTGGCCAATTGTAGCTGCTTGTTGATCTCCTATAACTGCAGTAATTGGGTAAGATTTTCCCGTTATTGATTCATCAGTTACACCAAAATCATCAGAGGTATTTTTAATACAAGGAAGTATATGAGAAGGAATTTTTAGACTTTTTAATATTTCTTTATCCCATTTATTTGTAGAAATATTATATAACATTGTTCTTGAAGCATTAGTTGCATCAGTAGCATGAATCTTACCTTTAGTTAGTCTCCACAACAAAAATGTATCAATCGTTCCAAATAGGAGATTTTTTTTTTTCAAAAGCTTTTTTGCTTTAGGAATGTTATCTATTATCCATTTTATTTTGGTTCCTGAAAAATAAGAATCAATGACTAACCCAGTTTTTTTATTAATTAATTGTTCTCTCTTAAAAGATTTATATTTATTACAAAAATCAGCAGTTCTTCTGTCTTGCCATACAATAGCATTATAAACGGGTTTTCCTGAAACAGCGTCCCACAATATCGTGGTTTCCCTTTGGTTTGTTATACCAAGTGTTAGTACTTCTCCCTTCAGTTTTTTGCTTTTTTTAATAGCATCAACCAATACTTTTTTCGTCTTTTTCCATATTTCTTCTGGATTATGTTCAACCCATCCATTTTTCGGAAAGTATTGTTTAAATTCTTGCTGAGATTTATATAAAGCTTTACCTTGAATATTGAATAATATTGCTCTACTCGATGTTGTTCCTTGATCTATAGCTACAATAAATTTTTTTATATTTTTCAAAGTATTTATTTAAAATTTTTCCAATCAACTTTTAAAGGCTTTTCATCACAAATTGTATTAATCATACTAATCATTAAAGGAAGCGTTTTAATATCAAAATCTCTTTTTATCTTAGCACCAATTTCTAAAGCAAGGTCAGCACCTTCAACAGTGTCTAGAGGCATTTTTTTTTCTTTTGCTTCTTTAAAAGTCATCCCTTGACCAATATATTCGCCCATCTTACTATTTCTTCCACCATCAGCACTTACATATAAATCTCCAATACCAGCAAGTCCTATTACAGTTTCTTTTTTTCCTTTTAATCTTTCTACAAATATAATCATTTCATATATAGATTCTTGGATAAGAGCGGCTGCTGTATTTAAATGATTTTTTTCTTTTGATTTCGAAAAATTACTTAACCCTTGTGATGCACCTACAGCCATTGAAAAAATGTTTTTGATTGCTGCACAAGTTTCTACACCGATTACATCAGTAGATGTAGACACATGGTAATAATTTGTTGAAACTAATTTAGATATTTGATCAACCGCTTTAATATCTTTGTTAGCAAAAACAACTGATGTATGCGCTTTGTTAGCTAATCCTTTGGCTAAACAAGGTCCTCCTGCTGCTGAAATATTTGTTTCTTTAATTCCATTTTTTTTTAATAATCTTTCCATCTTGTGTGCCAAAATTTCATATTCATTATTATTAACGGACAAACCTTTAGTAAGTACTAATATAGGAATATTATTTTTTAATACTTTACTTAATTCTACTGAAGCCCACTCAATTCCTTTGGACACTACCGCAACCACAAGTAAATCGATTTTTTTATTAATTTCTTCTTCAAATTTTTCAAATTTAGAAAATGTAACATTTTTTGATATTTCGCAATTTAGAGCTGGATGTTTTTTGCTAGATTTAATTTGATCTATAAAATCATTTTCAAGATGTGTTCCTACTATAGAAACTGAATGCCCGTTATCAGAACATGGAAAAGAAAAAGCTGTTCCCATAGAACCCGCTCCCAAAATTAATATTTTTGCCATACGTTACTCTTTAAAAATTAATCTTTTAATTAAATATATCGCTGCAATAATTTCAATTTTACCTATTATCATAAAAAATATTAATGACATCTTTGTAAAACTATTCAAATCTAAAAAACTTAAATTATCCATTCCAAATAATGCTGAACTTACTGTATTAGTAAGCGTGAGTATGGATAGTTTAAAAGAATTTTCAAAATTTATATAATCTAAAGCTAATATGCTAGATAAAACAAATATAGATATAATTAAAGAAATAAAAACCAAAAAAGCAATTTTTACATCTTGGTCATCAATCTTAGCTTCTGAATTATACAAGTTTTTATCAATGATATTATATGGTTTAACTAATCGATATATCTCTTGGTAGGAAACCTTAAGAAGAATATAAATTCTGGTATATTTAAAACCTGAAGAAGTAGAAATTAGAGACCCTCCCACGATTGTTAATAAAATAAAAAATAATGATAAGTCTATATCTGAAGAATAAGTAGTTATACCAGATGTAGATATTGAAGATACAACTGCAAAAAATATATTAGCAAAAGTCACATCTTTGATTAGAAAAAAATAAAAAAATAATGTTAACAATATGATTAAAATTATTAAATGTATGTCTTCTTGATAATTTCTAAAAGAAAATCGTTGTGTAATAATATCATACAGTAAAAAAAAGTTAAGAATTGGAAGCAATAAAGTAATCGATAAGATAAAAATCTGAAAATTTGTTACTATTATATCTGATAAGTTTTCGGAAGAAATAAAACCTCCTGATGATATAGATGTAAAAGCAAGATTAAAAGAGTCAAGTAATCTTATATCTGCTAAACTATATATAAAGATAACGATAACGGTTGAAGAAAAATATATTAGAAGTATTTTTAAAAAATTGTAATTAAAATTATTATAAAAATCTCTTCCCGAAACACCACCAGATAACAAATAAGCAGGTTTAATTTTGATTTGTCTAGATCCTATAGTACCGATAGTTGCTATTAAAAAGAATAAACCACCCATCCATTGAGACGAAGATCGCCATAATAAAAGAGGCTCGTCTATATTATCAACTCTATGTAAAATAGAAAAACCTGTAGTAGTAAAGCCGGACACTGACTCAAAATATGAGTTTAATATGCTAATATTATAAATACTAAAAATATACGGAATACTAATCAAACAAGGAATAAAAACAAAACTTAAAACGATTAAAATAATTTGGTCAACTAAATTAATTTCTTTAGCATTATTTCTTCCAGTATAACAAAAAAAAGTTCCTATTACTGTTGAAATAAAAAATGTTATTAAATAAGAGTTAATATCAATAATGAAGTCAAAGTAAACTGTGTATAAAATATTTAATACTGAAAAAATAGATACTAATAAAGAATAAATTCCTAAAAAAAAAAGTATACCTTTATAATTCATTAATTGTTTGCTGGAGCTTTTTCTTTATATAATTTATAATCTAGACTATCGATCAAAGCTTTAAATGAAGCTTCTATAATGTTTGGAGAAACTCCTATAGTAAACCAGCTCTTGCCCTCTCTGTCTGTACTTTCTATCGAAACTCTGGTAGTTGCGTTAGTTCCTGTATTCAATATTCTCACTTTGTAATCTACTAATTTTAGATCTTTCAAATATTTTGAATATTTACCAACTTTATCAACATTGGATCTTATAGCATTATCTAAAGCATTTACTGGGCCATTTCCTGAGCCTTCACACACAATCTCTTTTCCATCTACCATGATATGTGCTTTGGCAAAAGAATTAATTTTATCTTTTGAATCTTTTTTAACAGAAACATCATATTTTGAAATTGTTAAATATTTTGGTATTTCACCTAAAAGTCTTCTAGCTAGTAATTCAAATGAAGCATCGGCTCCATCATAAGAATATCCAATGAACTCTCTATCTTTTACTTCATTTAGTAAAGTTTGTACTTTTGGATCATTTTTATCAATTTTAATTTTATATTTTTCAAGTCTAGACATAATATTTGATTTTCCTGCTTGATCAGAAACAATAATATTTCTTAAGTTACCTACTAAACTTGGATCAATATGTTCATAAGTTTTCGGATCTTTTGAAACTGCAGAAACATGCAAGCCTCCTTTATGAGCAAAAGCTGAAGGTCCTACGTAAGCAGCTCTTCTATTTGATTTTTTATTTAGTATTTCATCCAATAATCTTGAACATTCTGTTAAAGTTTTTACTTTCTCTTTATTTATCTTGATTTCAAAATTATCAGAAAACGTTTTTTTTAAAACCAACGATGGTATTAAAGATATTAAATTTGCATTTCCACATCTTTCACCAAGGCCATTAATAGTACCTTGAACATGACGAACTCCAGCTAATATTGCTGTTAAGGAATTGGCAACAGCATTTTCCGTATCATTATGTGCATGAATACCAAGATTTTTTCCTGGTATTTGTTTGCTTACTTTAGTGACTATTTCTCCTATTTCATTAGGTAAAGTTCCTCCATTTGTGTCGCAGAGTACAATCCAACGAGCTCCTTCATCAAAGGCAGTTTTAATACATGATAATGCATAATCTGGATTTTTTTTATAACCATCAAAAAAATGTTCGGCGTCAAACATAAATTCTCTTTTATTTTTAATAAACAATTTTGCTGATTCTTTAATGTTTTCTAAATTTTCCTCTTTGCTTATACCCAAGGCTACATCAACGTGAAAATCCCAGGACTTACCAACCAAACATATAGCGGGCGCTTTTGTATTTAATAATGCCGAGAGACCAGGGTCATTTTCAGCACTTCTTCCTGCTTTTTTTGTCATACCAAAAGCGGTTAAGGTAGTGTTTTCTAATTTAGGTGGATTATTAAAAAAAGTTGTATCTAAAATATTAGCTCCAGGCCAACCTCCTTCTAAATAATCTACTCCAAGATTTGATAAAGCTTTTGCTATTTTGTTTTTGTCATCAATAGAAAAATTCACCCCTTCTGTCTGGGCTCCATCTCTAAGAGTGGTATCAAAAATAAATATCTTTTCTTTGCTCATTTATATTTCCATGTTGTTGTATCTTGTTTATCTTCAATAATCACACCATTATCTTCTAATTCTTTTCTTATTATATCAGCTAATTTATAATTGCCTTTTTTTCTAGCAGCGTTTCTATCTGTAATTTTTTGACTAATAAAGTTTTCATCAACTTTCACTTTTGATTTTTTAAAATTGTCCCATGATTGCTTATCATCCAACAGTCCAATTTGTTGACATGCTGACAAAAATTTTGTTTTTGCTGATTTATTTCCTTTTGAAGATTCTTCAAAGAGCGAGTGAAGTTTTGCTATATATTCGGGAGTATTTAAATCTTCCATTAAAGGTTTAAGTATATCTTCATCTTGCTTTTCAGTTTTGATTTTCTCAAATTGAGAATACCATTTATCTAATGTATTTTGACTTTCAGTAATTAATTTCTCATTCCAATCAAGTGGCTGTTTATAGTGTGCACTTAAAAGAGCTAACCTCACTACTTGTCCATTTACATTTTCTCTAAGTCTACTAATAGTTACTATATTACCAATAGACTTTGACATTTTTTCCTTATCAAAAGTAACAAATCCATTGTGTAACCAATAATTTGCAAAATCGTCAGTTTTATTTGCACAACATGATTGTGCTATTTCATTTTCATGATGAGGAAAAACAAGATCGAGACCTCCTCCATGTATATCAAATTGTTTACCTAAAAATTTTTCACTCATCACGGAACATTCTAAATGCCATCCTGGACGACCTCTTCCCCAAGGAGAATCCCAGCCTGGGTCTTTCTCATCTGAAGGTTTCCAAAGAACAAAATCTAGTGGATCTTTTTTATATTTAGAAATTTCTACCCTTGATCCTGCAATAAGTTGTTCAGAATTTTTATTTGATAATTTTCCATATTTTTTAAAAGAAGAAACAGAAAAGTAAACATGTTTTTCTTTTTCATAAGCGTGTTTGTTTTTTAATAAATTCGAAACCATATTTATCATTCCCCTAATATGCTCTGTTGCTCTTGGCTCAAATGTGGGATTTAAACAATTTAAATATTTGCAATCTTCATGAAAGCTTTTAGTTATAGTTTCTGTTAATTCTTTAATGCTTATTTTTTTCTTTTTTGAGGAATCAATAATTTTGTCATCTATGTCAGTAATATTTCTTACGTAAGTAACTTTATTTTTTCCGTACAGACTTTGTAAGAGTCTAAATAAAACATCAAAAACAACCAATGGTCTTGCATTACCTATATGAGGAAAGTCATAAACTGTTGGGCCACATACGTACATGCCAACACTATTATCGTTTATTGGAAAAAATTTTTCTTTCTTCTTAGACAGAGTGTTAAAAAAATTTAAATTTTTAGTCATCTTTCATTTTGCATACAGGTATAGGTTTCATTTTATGCAAATTCCTTTTTCTTATTTCTAAATACTTTTTGTAGTTTTTATTTGATGAATCTTTCATCGCTTCTTCTAATTCTTTGTAGGACATTCCCAGTTGATTAACATCTGTTCTACCATCGTCCCACAATCCATCTGTCGGTTGAGCTTTAACTATTTCATTTAATATACCTAGATTTTTTCCCATTTCCCAAACCTGAGATTTAGAACAATCAGCAATTGGTGAAATATCTACACCGCCATCTCCATATTTTGTATAAAAACCAACCCCGAAATCTTCTACTTTGTTACCAGTGCCAACAACAATACCATTATTTGATGCTGCTACTTGATACAATGTTGTCATTCGTAATCTAGCCCTAGAATTTGCTAATCCATGTTCGCTGTCAAATTCACTTAACGAATTTTTAAATGTTTTGAATAAGTTATCTAAAACAACTAAATGCACTTCAACGTTTTTAAAATTTTTTTTAAGCCATTCTGAATGTTTTAAACTTAAATCTTGTTGGTCTTTTATTTGTTTTATTGGCATTGATAAAACTAACGTTTTTTTTCCTGTTAATGCACATATTGTGCTAACAACAGAAGAATCTATTCCTCCAGATATTCCTATAACTAAAGAATCTGGTTCTTTTGGCATAGATTTACAATAATCAACTATCCATTTTTTTATATAATTTATTCTTTCTGATGTTTGCATAAATATTAATATCCTATTCTTA
>MDTE01103388.1_pt1 | contig 16702 bp, 19 predicted proteins | sample 811231 | NCBI WGS metagenome assembly MDTE01 (sample SAMN05326651, study PRJNA326480) | marine metagenome | isolation source: seawater | place: Indian Ocean: Red Sea | collected 2010
TAATCTTTGGTGGACTATTTAAGACACCAAATTGGATGCATTATATGGTAGGACATAATATTTTAGAACCATGGGGTGATCTTATTACACGCTTTAGTGGTATAACATTAGCATGTATTATGACTGGTGTCATTTGGATCGGTGAACCAGAAAGTTTTATGGATGTAATTCTATATGATAATCTTCATGTGTTGTTATGGGTAGGTTCATTATATTTTGCTTTAAGAGGAAACCGTGTGGGGTAAGGTTTATAAAATCTGGATGTATGCTTTAGGTAGTTATTCAGATGAAAAGACAAGACCTTACGACAGATACATGTTACTCGTTAGAAGCTTATGGGTCATGTTACATATTACAACATGTCTCTTTATCATTGCAGGTAATGCAAAATTGTTAGGATTATTTTAGGAGAATAATATGAAAAAAATTAAAGAAATGTGGGAAGACAGTTATGGCGAGGGAACTAAGTTTGATTTAGATTATGGCAAACTTGTAATCCTCGGTCTCTGCATCTATATTGCGGTTCAAGTTTCCTAATCGTATATATAGTATTTTAAATTATCAACTGGCGGAGTATCTCCTTACGATCCCGCCTCAACACCCTCGAAAGGAAATCTATGAAAATACTATTAAGGGCTCTGGTAGTAGCGCTACTACCGTTGACTTTAGCTTTTTCTGCGGTTGCAGGTGAAAAGTTAAAAGTCGGATTTGTTTATGTTGGACCTGTCGGCGATCATGGCTGGACATATATGCATGACAAAGGACGTCAATCTGTTGTTGAAGCATTTGGCGATCAAGTTGAAACTATTTATGTGGAAAGTGTAAAGTACGGACCTGATGCTGAAAGAGTTATGAGGCAGATGGCAATGCAAGGTGCTGATATTATCTTTGCTACTTCATTTGGATATATGGAACAAATGCTAAAGGTTGCTAAAGACTTTCCAAATATTAAGTTTGAACATGCAACAGGTTACAAAACCGCACCTAACATGTCGGTGTATTCTTCTAAATTTTATGAAGGAAGATATATCCAAGGTGTAATCGCAGGAATGATGAGTAAAAATGGAAAAGCAGGTTATATTGCATCCTTTCCAATTCCTGAAGTTGTAAGAGGAATCAATGCATTCTATCTTGGTGCAACTTCAATCAATCCTGATTTTGATATTGATGTTGTATGGGTTAACACTTGGTATGATCCAAGTAAAGAAGCTGATGCTGCTAAAGTTCTAATCAGTCAAGGCGCTGATATTATTACACAGCATACAGATTCTACTTCACCTCTACAAGTCGCTGAAAAAGAAGGAATCATGGCTTTTGGTCAAGCATCTGACATGATTAACTTTGCACCTAATACTCAGTTGACTGCAATCATCGATCAGTGGGGTCCTTACTACGTTGCTAGAGTAAAAGCAGTTATGGACGGAACATGGGAAATGACAGATACATGGGGAGGCATGGACACCGGAATGGTTGAAATGGCACCTTATACAAATATGCCTGCAAACGTGAAAGCAGCTGCTGAAAAAATTCAGGCTGATATCCTATCAGGCAAGTTTACTATTTTCCCAGGAAAATCTGTTGGTGAACTACTAGGTATGAACAAATACGTTGACGGAATCGACGCATTCTTACCCGAATAAATTAAATAGCCCCCTGAAATATGGGGGCTACCGGATATATTATGGAACCTTTTGACGCTTACAAATATTATATGGCAATAAAACTTCACTTTGAAAGTGATTCTTATGATGCGCCTAAGTATAACTTTAAAACATCTATTAGTCCTCAATCGTTTTGGAAACGAAGAGACAAATACCATTTCGCAAAACTATCAAGAAAATTTAACAAACCAGATGAACTGGTAGACTTCTACATATCACAATTTGTTAACGGTAATAAATGGATAGGTGATATGTTCGAAGGAGATGAATATTTTACAGAATGGAAAAGAAAAAAAGAATCTTTGACTTATACATTTACGAATGATATAAATAGTCTAACAGAACGAGTAAATCAATTTGATGATCTCTTTCTCATTGATACTCATCCTTTAGTAGTAAAGGAATATATGAGTAACAATATCTGTTTGGAATCTGTGGTCATACTAGATAAACTAGTAGGTTTCATGAAAGATGCAGATAAAAAAATAACTGAGACAATTGTTTGGCCAGACGTGTCTCGGTTGATTAAGAAGTATCGCACTTTTGTTAATTGTGACTTGAAAAAAATGCAAAAAATTGCAATAAAAGGGTTTACATTCTAATGAAACTGTGGTATAATATAGTTATTGATTATGAATAAAGTGGACAATTCAGCAAATACAAAATACGGAGAAAATAAATATGTCTTTTGCAGCACTTAAAGAAAATCGTCTAAACGATATCGCTAAACTAACCGAAGCAGCCAGCGCAGCTGGTGGCGGAGGAGAACAAAAATCCTACAAAGATGATCGGTTCTGGAAACCAACAGTTGATAAAGCTGGTAATGGTTATGCAGTAATCCGATTTCTCCCAGCACCAGAGGGTGAGGATCTCCCCTGGGTTCGATATTGGGATCACGGCTTTAAAGGTCCAGGTGGATTATGGTACATTGAAAAATCTTTAACCTCAATCAGTCAACCTGATCCTGTTTCTGAAATGAATTCTAAACTTTGGAATACAGGTAGAGATGAAGATAAACAGACTGTTAGAGATCGTAAGCGTAGGCTACATTATGTAACCAACATTATGGTTGTGTCTGATCCTTCAAATCCAGCTAATGAAGGAAAAGTATTCCTTTATCAGTTCGGTAAAAAAATCTTTGATAAAATCATGGATTTAATGCAACCACAATTCCAGGACGAAAAGCCGGTTAATCCATTTGACTTCTGGGAAGGTGCCGATTTCAAACTGAAAATTCGACAGGTTGAAGGTTATCGTAATTATGATAAATCTGAGTTTGCAGCACCAGCTGCTTTACTTAACGGTGATGATACCGAATTAGAAGGTGTCTATAATCGAATGCATAGTCTACAGGAGTTCCTTGATCCTAAGACTTATAAATCCTATGGTGAACTCCAAGAAAAACTCATGAGAGTTCTAGGTGAATCTGCTCCAATGACAACAGCGGAGTCAGTATCTCTGGACGAAGTTGCCACTTCTCCATCCATTCCTACGAGCAACGAGCCAGAGATTAAAAGTGAAAGTAATGATGATGATACTCTGAGTTATTTCTCACGATTGGCTAAAGAAGCCTAAGGAATAATATTCCTTAAACTTTAAAGGGAGGTTTTTACCTCCCTTTTTTTATTATCTTCCGCCTGGTATTGCCTCAGCATCTGTGTTAGCTTTAAAGTTACTGGTGCCTTCAGCTATGCCTGTTGCGCCTGGAGAAATTCCTCCGCCTTCAGCTGTTATTGGACCACTGGCTGTTATGTTTCCGGAAGCAGTGATAGGACCTGAAACAACAACGCTTGCCGCTTCAATAGCTATTGAATCTGCAGACTGTGCACTTCCACCTCCAACACCTTCAGGATCGAGTGCACTTCTTAATGTAAGTAAATTCTTTTTCGCATCAGCAAAAGCTTGTGCATTATTTGATAAACCCTCTATTGTTGTAGATCCTATTCCAAATACTCCACCTTCTGTTGTGCCAAGTATTGCGCCTTCAATAATTGGAACGGCTTCTTTAAGATCTTCAGCAAATGCTTTTATATTCATTGAATCTTTATCAACTTTAATTGCAACAACTTTCTTTAAGTTATCTGCAACTGTACCTATCGCTTTAGCGGCTTTATCTAAATCTTCTGCGTCATCTGAAAGAGCTTTAATTTTGTCAAAAGGTGTTTCTTGACCACTAAAGAAACTTAATATCGCTGTTCCAGCATTTGCCAATGCACCTACAAACTCACCTGTTGCAAATGCACTTAATCCTTTACCAAGATCTTTCATTGCAGTACCAGCAACCGCAGCTTTATCAATGTTTGGATTCTCACCTATTGATAATAATAAATCGACTTGCTTCTTTATCCTTGCAGCTTGGCTATCATCATCTCCAGCAGATGCACCTCCTACGAATCCAGATATTGCAGTTGCGGTTTCACCTACGGCAAATACGGCAAGACCTCCTCCAATGGCTGTCATAGTCGCAACAAAGCCTGTTATATTTGTAGCCAACTGACCCATAGGCTTATCAGCAATTGATAAGAGTATTTCTACTTCTTTTTTAATTCTTTCTGCGTTACTCTGTCCTTTTTGAAACATTTCTACGCCAGGAGCTATCTTAGCCGTACCAGCGGCCGCCGCACCTGAAGCAGCTGTTGCGGCTTCACCTACTGCAAATGCTATAAGACCCGCACCAATACTTCCCATAACAAGAGGAAAACCTACTACTGATCCAAATGTTGCGTTGGGGTGATTCATTATATCTAATAAATGACCAACATCAGTCTTAACTCTTTCACCAAAAGATTGTCCTTCAGTAAATGCTTTAACGCCTGCCGCTTGACCTGCAGCAGATGATCCAGTTGATAATAACTCTCCAGCTGATCCGACAGCAGAACCTACGCCAAATGCTACTAGACCTACACCTAACATACCAAGTGCACCTGCAACTTTAGCCGCATCACCGAATTGAAGATCAGCTAGACTTAAAAGTTTTCTAACATTTTCAACAGTTGAATCTGCAAATCCCTTACCAGTAAATTTCTCAACAGTTGCATCCATTGCGGTGCCTGCCGCTGCGACTGCTGTACCCGTACCGAAGGATATTAATCCAAGGCCTAATGTTAATAACGCGCCAGATACGCCTGCAACACTTGACTTATCATAACCTAAGTCTCCTATACTCATAAGAGTAATAACATTATTCTTAACACTCTCGGCAAAAGGATTGTTTGGATCTTCAAACTTGGCAACTACTGTATTGATACCTGCACCAACACCAAATACTGCAAGTCCTGCACCTAAACCGGTTAACATAGCAACTAGTAATCCAGTTTCACCAAATGCTTTGCCTATACTTCCTTCTTTTGCAACTAACTCATCTGATATTTCTGTTAGTGCAAGTATGTTTTTCTTTACTGCTTCACCGTCAAATTCACTAAGTTGTTTAAGTAAAAGTGCACCACCTCCAGCAAGTAGACCTAATCCTCCTGCCGCGGCACCTACACCTAGGCCGGCACCACCAAGGAATCCACCTATACCTCCACCGCCAAGACCACCAAGAAATCCACCTAAACCTGCACCTTTTTGTTGAGCTCCAGCACCACCAGCTTTTGCGACACCACCCTTGATATTTTCAAGTGCGTCAATCATTCTCTCTTGACGATTTACATCTTCACGTCTTGATTCAGTGTCAGGTGATGCAAGCTGTTCAGTAATCTCCGCCATCTGAAATACAGACTTTTTCATTTCAAGCAGATGTCTTCTTGAATTACGCGTGTGTTCTTCTACATTTGCAAGACTTGTATTGCTTTTGTTTACACTATCAATAAGTGCTTGAAAGCCGGAGTTTTCTTCTGCCATATTAATCCTCTATTAGTTGGATAGGATGCATCTTTCCATTGAATTCTTTCATTTCAACAGTACCTTCTCTACACACCCATTGCGGACCACCTGATCCTTGTGTCCTTAATACTTTTCTTTTAGTCGACAAACAATGAGACAGTGAATCCCTCGGAGTAAACTCCGTAGGTTTATTTTGTGGATCACCACTCATAAACATCATAAGAATAAAACCTGTAAATGTTTCTATCATACCGTTTACTTTCCGTTTTTTAACTCGTCTATTCGTTCCTCTAGTTTACTAATTCTCTTTTCATAAAACTCTAAAGTTAATTTTTGTTGTTGGTCATAAGGAGCCTGTCCGCTTTCAATATTACTCGAAAGTTTTTCCAATTGACCTGCTAAATGTTCAATCAACATAAATTGTTCACTGTCCGCGGGGAGAGAACCCATTTCCCCTCTTGGCCACTTTATGCGAAACTCTGTATTCTTTTCTAAATCAGTATTCATCAATGTAATATTAGTTTCAATTTGATTTAGTCTTTCAATAACACCAAAGTATGCCCAAGTACCTACTGCAGCTGCAGCGATAAGACTTATAATATTTCTTAACGGTGTTGCTACTACCGTATTGTCACTTATTTTTGCCACTAGTCTTTCCTAACTGATAATGAATCTTGCCTGCTCTTTGCAGCCAATGCTTCTTTGCCGTAAAATGCTGCCACAATCGCGGCAACTGAAACAAAATATACTGCGGCCATATCGCCTAAGATTGATCCTGCCTGATCTAACTCTAGCCATATTGCCAGCACAACTGCAAATGGATATAACAACATGCCCCATAAAGCAAACCATGCCATTTGTCTTTGTGCGTCTTGTTTTTTATCTTCATTTTCCATATCAGACCTGAGGTCTTCAAGTTCAATCATTCTTCTTTCCATTAACATTTCCTCATCACTAACTATTCCATCTCCATCTTTATCTAGATGTGCAAAACTAGAATCTTTTTGTAATTTCTTCTGTGCCATTTTAATATCCCATTTAGCCATTTTACTTTTTAAGACGATTATTTTGTTCTTCAATTGCGTCTAATAATAAAGCTACGTATATTTCTCTTTCCCATGGAACCATCATTTCTATTTCTGTAAGTGACCACTTATGATAATATAGTAATGCAAAGTTCATCCGAATCATGTTCTCTAGAGAATCATGAGAAAGAGCTACCCTAAAAAATCGCCAATACCTCCTAATTGTAATTCAGTTTCCTCGTTACATTTAGAACATTTAAACTTTACATCATGGACAAGCCTTGGAAAATTATCAAAAGCGCCTTGTGCATTTTTAAATTGTTCTGAACTTAATGATTCTAAAAACTGTACTACTTCTTCAGGCTTTTGTTCCTTTGAAGGATATACAGTGTCTGCATCATACACATAATCTATAGCTGCGCCCATTGTCGCAATTAGTGTATCAGTGGCAGTTCCTCCTGATACTTCCATAAATTTCTTTAGTCTACCAACTGTAGGTAACTTAAAGCAAACACCAACAGAATCATTTATTTGAACCTTTTGCTCATTTGCATCTTCACCACTAGGTTCAATTGAATCCAAGTTGATTTCATATTCATTCGGATGTTCACAATGTGAACACTTAAGATTAATCTTAGCGGTTTCACCAACACTCTTTGATCGAATTTTAAGTAGCAAATATTCAATATCTGTAGATGTAAGATCTTCGATATTTACTTTTTCAAAAGTACATGCTTTAATCATGTCATTTGTTGCACTTGCAATCTGTGCGGGATCTTCACTTTCAGTTGCTTGTAGTAGAATCTTTTGTTCCTTAACAAAGAACGGTCTGTACTCTACATTCATTCCGCATCCTGGCAACTTAACAGTATGTTTTGCGGTATTTACTAACGGTAAGCTCATAGTTTAATAATCCTTTAAAAAAATCTATTGAAAATTTCATTTCCAATTTTTGCAGCAATGGCTGAGCCAGCACTGCTTGTTTCTACCCAATCATCATATGCAAATGTGATGGTTACTCTCGAGATTGTGTTCTCGTTTGTATTTCCTAGGTCTATCGTACTGATATTTATAGGAAAAGCTTTACGCAGTTTACATGAATAAACAGGTATGTTTTGATCATTCAACTGCTGAATCTCTACTTCTGAAACATAGTCATCTTTATATTTTAATGTTTTACTTTTTATGTCAAATACACTTTCTATCCACTTATCAAATACATCTTTAATATAATAATCTCCCGTAAGTAAGAATGTAAAAGATACATCATCACTAATATATCCATAAGGCATTTTTCTTGCCTTCATATGTGTAATGTATTCTGTAGTGGCAATGGACCTTCCTGGTAACTGTGCAGTTTCACATAGTAAAGAAATATCTCTTGGATCATTGATAATTTGAAATGGATTAAAATTACCAGAAACAACATTAGTGATAATACTTCTGGCATCAATACTGACAAGAGGTAAGTTCATATAGACTGCAAATCGGTTTGCTTTTGCTAGACCCGTTCTTCTACCTATTGTAGATTTTAATGAGTCAATATTAGCGGGATACGTCATGAGTATATTGCCTTTCTAGAGTCTTTGTAAACGGCAGTGACTCTCTGCTTTTTAAATCTTTGTGTCGGCATGAATAGAGCAATTTCCCATTCAGGTGCTTCAACTTTTGAGATTCTTGATTTGATGTGTTGTGTTAGATAATGCTTAAAACACGGCTCAAAGAATCTTAATTTCCTTACACTCTTAAGTATTCTATATCTTGCTTTGAATCTTGTAGTTTCATCATATCGATTATTTGTCATAGTTTCCATAAGTGCATCAAAGAATTTTGCTCTTAATGCAGGTGGTAAATAATGTAGATTTAAACCATAAAAACCACCAGGTGCTTTTTCAACCATGATAACTAAAGGAAATGTATCATAATATGGAAGAGTTTCTTTGTTCTTTGGATCATAAAAAAACATCAACATTTCACCCATTCTTGGGCGTGTTGTTCGAACAAGTTGTGAATCTCTTATAAGCGCTTGTCTATTTACAGTCCTCATATTTTTAAGTTTATCACGAAACCATTCTCGTGATTCTTCTGTTCTTGGAGGTATACCACCTCTGAACGCTTGAAACTGTAATTTTTGAAATAAAGAATCTGCCATACTTCTATTTATACACTAACCTTTGAGGATTTTAATACCCATGTTAGTTAAAGTGTCTTCAGTCCATATTTGAAACTTATATCCTCTATCAATTGACCACTTTTCTGCAGCTTCCCATTTACTCATATTCTTAACGTATGTTTTTACCTCATTTAAATATTTCTTTGTTTTTCTCTTCGGTGTTTTTGGTGGAACAGTTTGAAACTTCGGCTTAATCTCTACAAGATATTTTTTTCCATTCTTATGAAGTAGATAAATATCAACAAAATAACGATGTACACGATTATCTGTGCGGCATCTATATGGTATAACAAATGATTCAGAGTTCCATTCAATTACGTCATCATTGGCATCAAGATACCGAAACACGGCTCTTTCCCAAGATGATCGATAAATCACCTTTGTCGGATCACCTCTGTACTTCTTATAATTTTTTACTCTATAACGACCCTTATAAACCATATAAATACTTATAACAGATTTTAAGAAGGATTCAAAAATATGCATACTCCCGGACATGAAGCAGATATTGAAGCTGAACGAGCTGCCAAAGCATCTGAAACACAAAAACTTGAGGAGATGACATCTGCACGTGAAGGTACGCTTGGTGATTTCAGCGGACCAGATGGGAAAGGATCTTTTACTTTTCCACGAAACACTAATGATCATCCAGCCTGGGTAAGAATGCAAATAATTGAAAGAGTCTCTGGCGGATTTGATAATATGTTTAGCGGAGAGATACCAAAAGGTAAAAACCTTGGTGCTATTAACTTATACATGCCTCAAACAATAACTTTTTCAGATGGTCTTACATATGATAACGCTGAACTTACGGGTATCACATCAGCATTTGCCGCAACAGTAAATGAATTTAAAGAATCAAAAGATTTTACTAAAGCAGCTGGTGTGGCGGTTGCCGGAGGAAGTGCACTTTTTTCAGACGCTATGAGAGCTAAAACTTCATTAGGTGCGGCCAGAGCTCAATCTGCAGGAGTTGCTATTAATCCTAGAGCGGCGATGTTATTCAAGGCACCGACATTTAGACAACTCGCATTGGCATTTAAACTAATACCTTCAAACGCTACTGAATCAAATATCATAAGAATGATTATTAACTATGTAAGACTACATTCATATCCTCAGCTGATTGCAGGAGGCGCATCATTCATGTTTCCAAATTTATTTAGAATATCATTTTTAAGATTTGGACCAGATGGTAACACAAATCCATTCATTATTCCATTTGCTGATGCTTACTGTACAGGAATAACTACAAACTATAATGCGGCATCACCCGCACTTATGCAAGATGGTGCACCCTCAGAAGTTGATTTAACTCTTAACTTTCAAGAAACAAAAGTTCTCGATAGAAAGTCAATTATGGAGATGGCAGGCATGGATACAAGTGATGGTTTAGGCAGCATAACTTAAGGATTAACTATGCAATATTTTAGATACTTTCCCACAATAAACTATGATCTTGATGACAATAAAGATACAAGAGAAATCATTGATGTATTTCGATTTGCAAAAATTATAAGCACAAAAACAATTGATGATATTTCCCTTTATTCATATTATTATATTCAAGATGGTGAAAGACCAGATCATGTATCTCAAAAATTATATGATACACCAAACTTATATTGGACTTTTTTCTTAGTAAATGAAAAACTCAAGAATGTCAACACTGACTGGCCGATGTCTTTCATACAACTTGATGATCATGTAGATCAAACATACACTGGCCATGCTCTTAATTTTGCCATATCCACAGCTATTCATGATAAATTAACTGTAGGAGAAACTGTAACAGGTCTTTTGTCAGGTGCGACAGGTAAGATAGTTTCTAAAGATCCTAATCTCGGCTGGATAAGAATAAGTGATAAGACCGGAATATTTCAGGCAGAAACTATACAAGGTGGAACATCAAATGAAATTGTTACAATAACAGGTGAAACACCATTCAAAAATGCTACACATCATTTTACTACGTCAGATGATGGTAGAGTTCCAAGAGGAACAGCTGGCGCTGTTACAGTGACAAATGAACAACACGAAAAAGAGTTAAATGATAGTCGTCAGCAAATTAAAGTTATCAAACCTTCAAGAGTTCATGAAGTATCTCAAGAATTTAGGAAAATTATAAATGCCTAGCACTAAATCAGAACTTCAGAATCCCGTAGAGACTGAAGTAACTGAAGTAATCTTAACTTCTGTAACAGAAAAATTTGTAATAGATATCACCGACACACTGGTTGCGTTTGATATTAATGAATCTATCAACACTCGTGTTTTAACAGGATCTATGACTATTGTTGATGCGGTAGGTATGTTATCTAATCTGCCTATAACTGGTCAAGAAAAAATAGAGCTTAAAATACAAAAAGGACCTGTAGGTAAAGGCAAAAAAGAATGGGAAAAGGAGTTAACCTTTTTTGTTAGATCAGTAGAGAATGTTGAAAAAGCTAATGACTTTACAATGGAGTATCAACTTCAGATAGTTGAAGAGAGTTATTTTTTAAATGCACTTACGCTTGTTTCACAGGCATATACAGGCACAATAAACAGCATTATGATGGACCTAGCTGAAGAACATCTGCAGATTGAAAAATTTACTGTAGATGCTACAGCTGGCACATTTAAAGTTATCATACCAAATTGGAGACCATTTGCTGCAATGAAATGGTTAACACGCCGAGCACGTACAGATGCAAATGAACCTTTCTTTTGTTACAACACATTGTTTGAAGGAATGCATTTAAAATCAGTTCGTTCAATATATGACAGCGTACCTATCAATGACAGAACATTGTATTTACAAAAAGAACATGTTCCGCAAAGTAAAGAAGAAGCACAAAAAGGTGCTATTGAAGATATACCTCATAAAGCTGATATGGCTTTTTACTATAAAGCTTTAGAAGCAACGCCAATCGCGCAGCATATTATGAACGGTGTGTACGGATCAAGATATAAATTATTAAATACCTCTAATAAAGTAGTGGAAGAAAAAGTATGGAATTATAGAGATGAGTTTGAAGCATTACCTAAGCTATCTAAATTTAAAGTTGCATCTGATAAGAAAAAGTATAATGAGTTAGGAATTAGTGATTATGTTAGTTCTGAATTTCTATTTGCTTTTTCAGGTGATGCACATGCCGCACCTAGTCATATGACTTATAATGAAGACACGTTGAATAATGTTCCGTTTAAAAACGCAAATGATCAACATTTAGGTAATTATTCTTATAAGCTTGGTGTTCCTGGTGATAAAGAAATTCAAGTAGGTAAGACTATTAATCTTCATCTTGAAAAAAACGAAATGGTTCAAAGGAAAAAGCAGTTTGAAACAAAAGATGAAAGAAGATCCGGAAAACACGTTATAACATCTATTAAACATAGGTTTAATTTAAAACAAAAGGCTTATACACAAATGATTGAATTGAATAGAGATAGTATGGAAAGGGATCACGATCATGAAAATTAAACCTGAATTTCATTGGTTCATAGGAATTGTTGAAGATCGTAATGATCCTAGAGGAATGGGAAGATTAAAAGTAAGAATATTTGGTGATCACACAGAAGATAAAACAAAAATTGCAACCGAAGATCTACCATGGGCTCAGGTTATGATGCCAGTAACTTCTGCATCTCTCGGTGGTGTTGGATCAAGTCCTACAGGAATTGTGCAAGGTTCTTGGGTTGTAGGATTTTATATGGATGGAGAATCAAAACAGGTACCATTTATCATGGGTACTGTTCATGGTGAAGCTGGTCCAAGCGGAAAAGTGCGTGAAGGTTTTAGTGATCCATCTGGTCAACATCCTCAAAGAAATGAAGGAAGCGATGTTCCTCAAGCTGCAGGCAAACAATACAAAAAGACACAAGCTTTTATTCAAAAAACAGATTTAAGAACAGTAAAAGTAGATACGGCTGTTCCAGATAAAGTATCTACGGTTGTCCAAGATGAGGCAGATTCGTATTATGAGCGTGAAGCTTGGGATATGCCAAAACCACATAATGATAAAAGGCCAACATATCCATACAACAAAGTTCAGCAAACAGAATCAGGTCATCAGTTTGAAATTGATGACACGCCTGGTGCAGAAAGAATTGCCACATTTCATAAAAGCGGAACAAGCCATGAAATACTTAATGATGGAACTGTAGCACAAACGATTAAAGGAAAAAACTATCTCGCTGTATTAGGTAATGATTTTATATACGTAAAAGGCAATGTGAATATGACTGTTGATGGTGACTACAGACAACTCGTAAAAGGTAATTATCATCTTGAAGTCGTAGGAAATAAAACAGAACTAATACGTAAATCAAGACAAACATCCATTGCTAATTCAGAACATATTGAAATAGGTCAGGATTATGGATGTAATGTAACTGAAAAATATTTAAAAAGAATCGGTGGTGATGAAGAGAGAATTGTTGATGGACAAAGAAAAACAACAATTGGTGGAAAAGAAAAAATACAGGTCGGCGGTGAACTTACTTTAGTCGGATTAAATAAAGTAAAAATGTTTGCATCATCACAAGGATTTGAGTTATCAACAACCGGTCATTTACAGCTGGCATCAAAACAAAACATGAGTCTTGAAACAGCATTGAACTTACATACAGTTGTTGATGGTAATACTACAAATGCTGTCAATGGAAACTACACAGATAATGTTGTAGGTAATATTGATATTAACGGAGCGAGGATAGATCTGAACTAATGACTGCAGCGGTATCAAGACAAGGAGATAGTTTAACAACAGGACATTTGTGTGTAGGTACAACTGTTTTGGATACGCCTGGTCAAGGTACAGTGTTTGCAAATAATATCTTAGTTGCTCGTAAGACAGATCCAACTATAGCACATCCGTTTCCACCAGTTCCTGCATGTGCACCTCATGTTGCAGTTGTAAACGCAGGATCTCCAACAGTCTATGTAAATGGTAAAAGGGCTACATTTATAGGCGCTTCGGCTGATGCAGGTGCAATGACTGGTGGATCATCAAATGTATTTGTTGCAACAGCAGCTGCTGCAGTGGCAAAACACATGGGAGTAGAAGTATTTGCACCAGCAGGTTTTACCGCAACACAGCTTGATGAGTTTGCACAAGACATTTATGATGGTATAGAAACAGAAGAAGCAGCATTAGGATCTGAAGTAGCAAAATCAAATGAAATTGGTGAATATGGAGATGGTGGAATTGGATCATCAAGATTCAATAACACGAGTCCTACAAATAATGTAGCCGGACCTCAGGACGCAGGACCAAGCGAAAGTACATTTGAAGTTTGTAGTTCACCAAACTTAAATTTTTTATCTCATACTGATCCAAGAATATCTCCATCTGTATGTTCGGCAGCAACTGCATTGGCATCTGCAGTAGGATATACACTTGATATTACAAGTGCCTTTAGGTCTCCATCATATAATTCTTCGGTAGGAGGATCTAAAAAAAGTACACATATGCAAGGTCTTGCAATTGATGTAGTTCAAACTGGTAAAACAAATGCGCAAAGACAGGCTTTTTTAACTGCTGCATATAACGCTGGATTTAGAGGAATAGGAATATACAACACATTTACACATATAGATTTAAGTAATAAAAGAGCATGGGGTCCAAATGGAAGTAGAACAGGTCTTCCATCATTTTCATGGGCTCAATCAACATTAGGACCATTGGGGTATGCAACGTCATGACATTAATTTGTGGAAATAACGTATCACTAGACGCACTTGACGGTGTGACAGATGAGATTGAAGCAGCACTTGCTCAAGGTAAAGCTGGTCTTGCAACTCTTGAAGCGAAGGCAGCTGAAGCACTTACAGCATTAGAATCTGTAAAAGTTCCAATACCAAGTGTAGCATTACCAAATCTACAGAATGAAATCAATTCTGTAGTTACCAGTTTAACTGCTGATCTCAATACGGCTGTAGCAAGTCTACCTGCTAAGATTGCAGAACTTCAGACTACATTTTCAGGTTTACCTTCTACAGAACTTGATGGATATATAGATCAAATAACTACAATAGTCAATACGGCAGTAAGTTCAGGATCTCTTACAGGATTTGATCCATGTAGTTTGTTTCCAAATAAAGAAGTGGCTACAGACGGAACTATTGTTGAAAAGGCTAAAGAAGTATTAACACCGAACGTAAATGCAACTTCACCAGAAGAATCTGCTGCAACTTTTCAACCAATCATTGAACATGAAAAAGAACAACCACAAAAGAAAGCATCTGAAATATCTCCTTCGGGTTTAGTGTATGCGGACGTTATAGAAAAATTTGAAGAAGCAGCTGAGATCATATATGCAATGAGTGATGTTTATTGGAGAGGTTTAGAAGATGCTGCAGTAAAAGCACATGATGATTATATAGCAGCAAACTCTTCACAAAGAAGTGAACTTATAAATCTTCAAAGAAACACAGGTAGAAAAGCTCTTGATTTATACCAAAATGGAAAACTGTCTGAGTCAGTGGCGAAGTACTATGAAGGTGAACAACAATTGTTAAGAGATTTAGAATTACTTGACTCAAGAGAAGCATTATTCTATGACATTGAACTTGAATACTTGAACTACCTTGCAGGTCTTATAGAAAAATCTGAATGGGATCATATTATTGATAATTACGCTAAACAAGAAAATTTGGCAGATGATTATTTTAAATGGGTTCAAATTCAAAATCAATGGGATAAGTATAAACAAGAAGTTATTAACAGATCAAAGTATTTGCATCTTGACAATGGATCAGGTGCTCAATAGTGTATAAATAGAAGTATGGCAAGAACACAAACAAGAAGTGATGAGTCTTTAACATCAAGAATCAGAGCAAGAGAAAGTCTGTATACGGACTTTGACTTGTCTTTTATTGCAAATCCTAATAACGGTGATATTACTATTAAGAAAGATATTGATGCAATAAAACAAAGCGTTAAAAATCTTATTCTTACGAATAAACATGAAAGACCGTTTCAACCTCTACTAGGTTCAAGAATACAAGGTATGTTATTTGAACTTGCAAGTCCATTTATTACATTGGATATTCAAGATGAAATAAAAATGACGATTGAAAATCATGAACCAAGAGTATCTCTCGAAGATGTGGCGGTAACAGTTTTAGATAATCACTTAAGGATCATTATAAAATATAGAATACTCTCAATAGGTCAACAAGATCAAGTTGACTTCTACTTAGAAAGAATCAAATAATGGCTACAACATCTTCAAAGAATAGGCTTAATGTTACTGAACTTGATTTTGATCAAATCAGAGCTAATTTAAAAACCTACATGTTAAACCAAACGACACTAGCAGATTATGACTTTGATGGAAGCGCACTGTCTACACTACTGGATGTATTATCCTATAATACTTTTTATAACGCGTTTAATGCAAATGTTCAAGCAAATGAGCTTTACTTAGACACGGCACAAGTAAGAAATAATGTTGTCAGTCATGCAAAATCTTTAGGATATGTGCCAAGATCAAGAACTGCTGCTTCTGCGGTATTAGATGTGACAGTCAATAGTCCGGCCGGAACACCTTCATCATTAACAATGAGTAGAGGTACAAGTTTTAGCACAACTATTGATGGGAAAAAATTTAACTTTGTAAACTTAGTTGCACAGACTATCCAGCCAGACGCAGGTGTATATAAATTTTCAAATGTAACAGTAAGTCAAGGTAAACTCAAGACATTTACTTATACAGTTGATGATAGCGATACAAGACAAAAATATGAAATACCTGATATTAATGTTGACACATCATCTCTTGTTGTTAAAGTAAAACCAAATGCTGCAAGTTCTGCTGATGCTGTTTACTCTCTTGTAACTAATATTGTTAACGTATCAGGCACATCAGAAGTTTACTTCTTGCAAGAAGGGCTTGATGGAAAGTATGAAGTTTATTTTGGAGATAACTCATTTGGTAAAAAATTAGTGGCAGGAAATGTAATTACACTCGAATATTTAATTACAGATGGAACAGCTTCAAATAATGCTACATCATTTTCACTTGATGGA
>MDTE01114124.1_pt1 | contig 16702 bp, 10 predicted proteins | sample 811231 | NCBI WGS metagenome assembly MDTE01 (sample SAMN05326651, study PRJNA326480) | marine metagenome | isolation source: seawater | place: Indian Ocean: Red Sea | collected 2010
GACGTAAATCCGCTTGGGCAGAGCCGCTTGCATCCGAGCGAGATCGTCATCAGTTACCCGCAAATGGATCTCCTGGACCGTTCCAGATTTGTAGAACGTTTCGGCATTCGGGGTGCGTTTGGTGGTTGGGTTCTTCGGTTCTCCGCTCCGGAGTTTCTGGGTGTCCCCTGGTGTTTCTGCGGCCTGCCTAGCGCCGGTCCCGGCCGGGCCAAGGACAACTGCAACAAGGACAAGGCATTTCGTCCGGTTGGACATCATGGATCCCTGTTCGCGAGCCGCAGCCAGGCGAGGTTGAAGCGATAGTGGATTCCACTGCTGATGAGGTGGATGATCCCATCGGGCGTCTGTGTGGCCGCGAGGTATCCCTTGGGCTCGGCGTGCGTCGCGTCCATGATGAAGCGATCTGTCCAGGCATGGCCGTCCAGTGCGCGGCGTTTGCCGTCGGTCAGCAGTTTTCGGATCGGCCAGGTCTTGCCACCGTCTTCACTCAGCGCGGCAAACATGCCCTGCCCTTCAAATTCGGTGCCCGTGTCGCTGGTGAAAGTCGAACCTTTCGTGAATGACACGAGCATCAGGACATTCTCACGAAGCCGACGGAGCGCGGCTCGCTGACCACCGGCGATCGGCGGAAATGGGCTGGCTGAATACGTCCAACTGAGGCCGCCATCTCGCGAGATGCTCAGGGGCATGCGACCGTTGATCGCGTCACCGCGACCGACCGCCACGATACTGCCGTCTGTCCACTGATCGACGGCGGCGTGGATGCCGGCCATTCTCGCTCCCGACTTCCCCATCGAGAATCGGGGTGCCGGTTTGCCACGGGAAGGCAACAGCCAGTTCTTTCCGTCGTCTTTGCTGATGTGCAGGATCGATCCGCCATTGGCGCCCGGGACAGCGTCGCACGGTACGCAGATTGTTCCGTCTGCCCGGCGAAACGTGCTGGAGATTGGCATGTTCCCGAAACCGTGCTTCGGGGCGATGATGCGGGGCTTGGTCCACGTGGCACCATTGTCGTCGCTTTTGCGGAAGAGCATCGCCAGGTCATGCCAGCCGCCCTCGACTGCCATCCCGTTGAAGTGAAAGAGCGTGCCCTTGTGGTCACTCCAGATGGTCGGTGTGTGATCGTTGCGGTCCGGGACATCCCAGAACAAATCGGCCTCGTCCCAGGCATCTCGCCCCTGCCGCAGACGGCTGGCAGCAATCGCGTGTTCGCGGCCCCACTCCTCGATGGTCGTGTACCAGACCGCCAACAGGTCACCGTTTGGGCACCAGGCGATTCCCGGGCAGTGGTTGTGCTTCGTGAATAGCGGGCCACCGTCGAGCCTGGGAGGGATCTTGGCAAATGGGATCGGCTCGGCGAACCAGGGCTGCTTGGCCGGAACCGGTGCCTTCCATGCGTGGCGCTTTTGAACAACGTCACGCTGCCAGCGACGCGTCGGCAACGCGCCACTCTTCGACGACCGCGGCAAGTGCCCGAGGACGACACGGATTCCGACAACGCGGTTGCGGTCGCCCGGCACGTTGCCGAGCCGGTTCGTGACGTGCGGCAGATTGTCGGTCGACTTCCACGGTCCACCGCGTGTCACCCTGATCGGGCTGGCTGGAAATCCCGTCGGGTCGGTCACCGATCCGGCCGCGTAAGGTCCGTAGCCGTCGAGACACCAGTTCTCCACGACCGCACCATCATGCTCGAACAGTTTCGGTTGGGAACGACGGGCAAATTCCCATTCCGCTTCGGTGGGCAGGCGATACGGGACACCTTCCTTGTGACCGAGCCACCGGCAGAAGGCGACGGCATCATGCCAACTCACGTACACTGCGGGATCATCATCGTCTTTCGAGATTCTCGTGACCCCCCGCCATTTCCGGTGACCGGGGTCGAAGCGTTCGTATTCCGAGTTTGTGATCACCCGTGAAGTGATCGCGAATGATCGGCTGATTCGAACCGGGTGCGCCGGCTTCTCGTCGAAGCCGCCTTGATTGTTCTCGCCCATCGTCATCTGCCCGGATTCGACAACCGAGAACGATAGAGAGAGCCGATCGTTGCTGAAGGCGTCGGCGATAAACCTGGCCGCGAGGGTATACGCATGGTCGATTGCCGTATGCCCTTTGCTCGGCGCGACGATGAGTTCGACCGGACTGACAGCATCGGGGTTGTTCTTCCGCGAAGCTGCAGCCAGCTTGCGACTGGTGGCGATGCAGTCGTTTGTTCCGACGCGTTGGTCATGGTTACCGATGCTCATCCAGATCGGACGGCCTGCGAGCTTGTCGGCCAGCGATCCTGCATCGATCCTCGCGGTCTGTTCCTTCTTCAGTCCTGCAAATTCCCGTAACGCCAGCGGATTCGTGACTGGCGAGATACAGGCAATGGCCTTCACACGAGGTTCGGCGGCTGCAAAGTGCAACGCACAGAATCCTCCACGTGATGTTCCACCGGCCGCGATGCGATCCGGATCGGTGTACTTCCTGGCAATCAGCCAATCCAGTACGTCGCGACACCGCTTGGTGAACGGCCCCACCAGGTCTTCACCGTTTTTCACGCGATGCGCCCATCCGGACAGAGCGGCCGGCTCGCCTTTCTTCGCGTCACGTCCATGACACGGCGGGTCGAGGGTCACATACAACCAGCCGTGCCGGGCCAGTTCGCGGCCGGTCTGTGAATAGACACCCAGCCTGGCCATGTCATCGACGCTTGTCGCGAACACGAAAAATGTCGGCGCCGGTTTCTTCATCCGCTCGCCGAACACACCGAATCGTGTTCCGTTGTCCGTCTGCAGGACGCGCATGGCTGGTGGTTCATCGCCCCGGGCGAAGGGGCTGGTCACCACCACGAGCGTTGCCAGGAGCCAACGGTTGATAACTTGGTTCCTGCTGGTGATGCGACGAAAATGTCTCTGGACTGCGACTTCGTGGTCCCACTTTACGGCCCATCTCGTTGGCATGCTACACTGTGCCGCGTCGTCCGACGCGGGGAGTCGTTCGGTTCTGTCGGCCACCGGCCCCGCGGATTGAACGTCGGAGCTGGGGGGCGGAGAGCGGCGTCATATTCGTGATGGCGAAGGTCGAAACGAATGGATCGAGAGACGTAATGCAATACGTAGCATCAGATGATGTCGAGCAGGCCATTGCGGCCATCGCTTCGGATGGTTGTGTTGTGCTGGAGAATGCCGTCAGCGAGTCGGAAGCTGCTGAGTTGGCGGAGTTGGTGTTGAGTTCGCCGACACGTTCGCCCGGTGTTTCGGGATACGAATTCGTTGTCTGCCTGATGAACCATGATCTGCGGTTCCTCAAGCTCGCAATGCACCCGACGGTGCTGGAACTTGCGAGACACCAACTGGGTGGCCGTACCGAACCGGCTCCCAACGCGTTTGCCTGGCCCGCGGAACACCAGATTCTCCTGGGAAGCGTTGATGGCCTGGTTGCTCATTCCGGTTCAGATCCCGGTTGGTGGCACATGGATTCCCCCATGGGCCAACTGAACCAATCCCGCCCGCTGCCGGACTTCCCCATCCTGGTCAATGCGATCTGGATGCTGACGCCTTTCCGGGAAGAGACCGGTGCGACCCGCGTGTTGCCGGGAAGCCAGCACTTCCGCCACCTTCCGCCGGCAACCCAGGACGCGTTGGAGGGCCAGCTGCACTGTTGTGCTCCGCCCGGTAGCGTTGTCGTGTTGCCAAACACCGTCTGGCACGCGGCCGGTACGAACCAGACTCAGCAGCCTCGCGTCGCTGTCGCGTGCAATTACCAGCCCTGGTGGGTCGGTCGGCTCACGATGGATGTCTATCCGATTGATCGCGAAGTTTGGGAGAAAATGCCTCCGGAAGCACAGGCCTTGACCCGACACCAGCTCGAGTGGAATACCGACTTCAGCGGTGAACTGACCGACACGAGTGCTCCAGAAGAATAGGCGGTCGCCACAAAGAAACCCCGGCGCAAGGGGCCAGGTCGACCGTCATGTCAGTAGGCCAGAGCGGGATTTGGCGAGCTTCACTTACTGAACTGCAACGCGTAGAGGTCCGCGTCCTTCATCACGAATCGCAACCGAACTGTTTGACCTGAAATCCGACTCAGGTCGCTGCTTGTTCTCCAGGTGACTGTTCGGTCGATGTGGTCGCCCGCCATCTCACGGCAATTGCGGAGCTCAAATCCGGGGATGGGTTTGCCGCTCGCATCCTGGACCTCGCAGCGGATCCAGCCCGCTGCTGACGTCGCGAAGTTGATCCGCAAACGTGAGCCCTGGAATCTCAACGATCGGGTGCTTGCCTCACCACCCTGGTAAGGCGCATGAACTGACGCGAACCCGTCGAGGCGGAGTGTGTAACGACGGATGTGTTCGGTGGGTTGAGCATTGTCGCGCTCAACGTAGAACGACAGTTCGTTCGGTCCGGTCTGGACGATTCCTTGCACTGGGAAAGTGCAGCGAGTGACCCAGTTTTGGGAGCCTGGACCGGGACGGAGGAAGCTGCTCATGAAAGGACGGTCGTACCGGAACCCACCGCGGCTCGTCATGAAGATCGCGTCCGAGGTGTCTCGCCACGCGTCCTTGGGAACTGAGAGGGCCTTGGCCTGCTCGGGAGTAATGACCAGCCGGTGGTCGCTCAGCCTCGCGGTGACTGCTACGTAGATGTGCGGGGCCCGGACATACGGCTGCGTGTTGGGGAGATACAGCTGGTCCGGGAACGCATCGGGCGTGTACTCCATGAACCTGATCGGTTTCCAGTTGATGAAATCCGGTGACGTCGTGCGGCCGATCCATCGGGTGTCGCCGGTGAACCCTGGCCGAAGTCGCTCTTTGCCGAAGTTCTTCCACACGCGGACGTAGCAGACATAGCACTGCTCGTGTTGCGACCAGAAGACAGACGACTGGCAGGTGTCACAGTTCCTGGCGGGATGCAGTGACTTGTCGATCACCGGCTTCGTCGCGAGATATTTCCAGTGAATCCCGTCTGGCGAAACCAACGCCATCAACCCACCGCTATCCGGCTCCTTGCGCCACTCGACGGGAAACGTGCCGCCGAGTGCTTTGTAGCGCTGATTGGCCGGAACGCCGGGCCGTGTGTCCACGAAGGGAGCGAAGTTGTGGCAGACCGGCGCAAATGTGTTGTCGAGAATGACGTTGTTCTTGCGTGTTCCGTGCACCTTGAAGAGCCTGAGGTTCGGTCGGCTCCAGTGAATGCCATCGGTGGATTCGGCGTAACAGGTCGTCTCATCTGGATTTCCAGCGTTTGTCAGGCCCGTCTTGCCGCGGTAAAAGAGCTGGAACTTTCCGCCGTAATGAATCACGGTTGGGTAGCCACCCAAACCCTCCCATGGTCGGTCTAGCACGAACGCCTTTCCTGCGTCCTGTGGTGTGTGCAATTTGAGTCGCACTCCGTCCATGTGTTTGAGGATGTGGTTGTCGACGAACAACTCACGCCGGGAGCCAATGTCGATGGGGTTGTCGGCTCGGACGCAGGCCGTTAGCAGGACCGCCGCCAGCAAACAGCCAGACACAGAGTGCTTCATGGCGTCACTTCCAGATTTGACGTTTGGTCAGTTTGTGATTGGGCACCCGTCACAGAATTGCGTGCAGCCATCATCGGCCCAACAGGTAAAGGCTGATGACGCTCGTGGCTTTGCCGTTCGAGAGTTGGTCGGGGCGTGACTGCTCCACCTGCAACAGCGGCAGACCGAACCCGCTCAGCGGTACGAACGATCCCGCTTGAAGCGTTGCCCGTCGGGTGATCCGGTCACAAAACTGTCGAGGACTACCGAGCATCGTCAGCATGGTTTCTTTCCGCACTGAAATAGAGACACAAGCGGAAAATCAGCAAGCTCGCAAAACACCACCAAGAACACCAAACAACCTTTGTTGTGTGCGTTGCTCGGATTGATGGCCATTATTCTGGAAGACGGTTCATCATGGAATACCGGGGACATGTGGAGAGAGCCCGGCCGTTGAGTGTTGCGAGCTGCAATGGACTGATTCCCGGGCTCGTCGTTGACCTGACTGGGGGTCTCAGCAAACATGAGCGGGATGTCTTGCTCGGAACGATTTGAGCCATTCAATCCCGTGGATGGCATCGAACCATGCGTCGAGAATTGGGACATGCGTGAGGTGGTGTTTTAGGGTGAGCCACTCAATCCGGTGGCAAGGAGCAGCTGAAAATGACCAAAACGACTTATGCCACGAGTCCCGAATTGCTGATCGTGAGCACGATCCTGGCAGTGATTGTGTGTCCACTGCTGCACCGGAATGTGCTAGCGGAGAACGTCGCCGAGCCTGGCAAACGCGATGACGGGCAACCCGTTGTCTACCGGCTTGAGCCGATCACTAACGTGCGAGTGCTGCCAGATTGTTTTCCGCAGGTCCCCGGCAAGGCGGGCGGCCAACTCAGCCTGTCCGCGTGTCGCAGTGAATACGAGTCTGCCTCGTTTGCGGTTTACGCTCCGCGGGAGCTGGAGAACGTGCGACTGGAAATCAGCGACTTCCGTTTCGGGAAACACGTTCTGCCGAAGTCGCATCTCGAACTGTTCGTGGTCAAGTGTTGGTACCAGGCCGGTCGCGACGTGATGTTCCATGACGGCGTCAAGAGACTCGTGCCGGAGTTACTTCTCAAGGATGACGCACTCGTGAAGGTGGACACCAAGAAGCAAACCAATGCCGTGCGAAGCACGAAGGAAGACGGCTCGACGAAATATCTGCCGGCCAGTGGCAAGGATCCCAAGGCCCTGGAAGGACTGCGTCCGATGGATGCCTCCAAGCTGCAGCCGGTGACAATTCCCGGCAAGTCGGTCAAGCAATTCTGGCTGAGGCTGCATGTCCCTGCAGATGCTGCAGCCGGGACATACCGAGGCTCCATTCGCCTGTCCGCTCAAGGCATTACGCCAGTCGACATTCCCGTCGCGGTGACCGTACATGCCTTTGAACTGGCTCAGTCTCGGAAGACTTACTCGATCTACTATTCGGGCAAGCTGGATCCCAATAGTGCCAAGGGCACGATCGCGGCGCACTACAAGTCGGAAGAACAGTACCTGGCGGAAACACGTGACATGCTGGCGCACGGTGTTCGCTATCCCAACCTGTGGCAAACGCGTCAAAGCGGTCTGGTGCCGCGTTCTCTGGAATTGCGGAAGAAGGCGGGATTGCCAAACGACAAGTTGTTCATTCTCTCACCTCCCGGTCCTCCAGCCGGCGCTGCGATCATGGTCAAGCTTTGGAGGAAATTCACGGACGGCTTTGGCTACAAGGACATCTATCTCTACGGCCTGGACGAAGCGTCTGGCGGTCCGCTCCGTGCCCAGAAACCCTCCTGGGCAAACGCCCAGAAGGCCGGGGGGAAGATGTTTGCCTCGGCGTGGAAAGAGGATCCGTTCAAGATCATGGGGAGCCTGCTCAACGTGGCCGTCTGGTCCGGAGGGGTGCAGCCGGAGAAGGCCAAGCAATGGCACAGCGTCGGGTCCGAGATCTTCAGCTACAGCAATCCCCAGGCGGGTGTCGAAGAGCCGTTGCTCTATCGATACAACTACGGCCTGGCACTGTGGAAGGCCGACTACGACGGCGCCATGACTTTTGCCTACCAGTATGCCTACGGCCATATCTGGAACGATTTCGATAGCGAACGTTTCCGCGACCACTGTTTCGCTTACCCGACCGTGAACGGCGTTGTGGGGACGATGCAGTGGGAAGGCTTTCGCGAGGGCGTCGACGATGTCCGTTACATAGCCACACTCGAGAAGGCGATCAAAAAGGCCGGCAAAACCGGCACCGCGCGCGAGGCCAGTCAGTGGTTGGAGAAACTGAAGGGCGAGAACCCACGGCAGCAAAGGTCATGGAAGGCACAAAAACGCCTGCCAGAAGACCTGGAAAGCATCCGCTCGAGAGCGGTGTCGTTTATCAATCAATTGACACGGTGAGTTGGCAGTCGCCGAACTGAAGAAGGCGTTGCCCAACCGCAGGATCTCCAGGCCGACGTTTTCTCCCTGCCCGCACCGCCCGACCCAGGTCCCTGGTTGGGGGCGGGCGGTTGTATGCCGGGGTTGAGGTGTGGAGACTGAGGGGGGCGTGTCTGTGGTTGTGAGATGCGGTGTGGCGAGGAGCCGGGCCAAGCCTGGAATTGGTAATGGAGCATCGCGTGTTTGGTCGTCGTCAATGTGCCGCTTTGCCGTATCTCGTTGTGGCAGTCGTCCTCTTCTTCTCGTCGGATCAGTGTCGGGCGGAAGACAATGCCGGGGCTGATTGGAGGAAACCGTTTCGGCCCGATCAGCACACCGTTGTGCTCTACCATTTTGACGAGGGCCGAGGCGACGAAGCTCACGACGCGTGTGGGGACCGGGCACTGACACTGCGGGCTCACAAGAAAGCGCTCTGGGGTTCACGACCCGGGTTTGGAGCCACGGCACGCTTTGTCCGTCGAGCTGATGACGCTGATTTGCGAGTGGGGCCAGCCGACAACGACAAGCTGCATCTGCGGACCTGCAACCGCGAATGGACCATTGAGGCCTGGGTTCGCTACACCGGGCCGGGCGGGCAGGAACAAGGTGGGCGGACCTATGCGGTGATCTGCAGCACCGATGACGAGGGGTTTGGCCTTCCGGTGGGGCGACGTGGCGGTTTCAGCTTCACGCTCAACCTCGACCGAGGTGGCGTCGGGAACCTCAAGGACGGACTGCTGCCCGCCGCACGTTTCATCGCCGCGTCCAGTTCGACAAAGAACTTTGGTACCAGCAACTTCCTGTTCCCTGAACTTTGGCCCAACAAGATCAAGGGGCAACACATCACCGATCATCGGTGGCACCATGTGGCCTGGCAGTTCCGCTACAGAGATCAGCTCAACACCTTCTTCCTCGACGGAAAACGCGTTGCCCGGGTCACTCTCCACGATCCTGCCGCGCCCGGCATCATCGTCAACAACGTCAAGGATGTTGTCACTCCGTTCATCGTTGGCGGCTGGATCCACTCGCAGGATCCTCCCTTCTTCATCAAGTCGGGCAATTTCCAGGGGGAAATTGACGAGTTGCGGATCTCCAGCATCATGCGGTATCCGGTCGCACAGAGGATGGCCATCGTACGCCAGAAGTTGCCCGACGCTTCGTTGAAGATCCCGTACTCGATCCCGTTGGCCACCGATGCCGCTCACGGCGATGTCGCCTGGAAGTTGTTGGCCGGCAGGCTTCCCAAGGGGCTCGATCTTGATGACGAGTCAGGTGTAATCCGAGGGAAACCGCTCGAAACGGTCGAGAATCGGACGCTCACGGTCAGGGCGACAGATTCAGCCGGACAGACCGACACACACACGTTCTCGTTGAGCGTCTTGAAAGGTCGTTTGATTACCACATCGTTGCCGCCGGCGTTTGTTGGCTCGGCCTTCCGTGCCACTCTGAAAACAACTCACATGGCCAATCCGCTGCGATGGGAGTTGGTCGAGGGGACGTTGCCCGACGGCATCACGCTTGACGCCAACACCGGTCGATTGCAGGGTGTGCCGGTCGCGAGGGAGCGAATGTCCCTCGCGATCCAGGTCACAGACGCCAACGGATTTCGGCGCCGCGCGGACCTGGTTCTTCGGGTGCTTCCGAGTTATCTCCGAGTTATCCGGCCCGACAAGCACACCGTGGTGCTTTACGACTGGCAGGGTCCCAACGGGAAGCTGATCCAGGACCGGATGGGCGACAAGCAACTTACCTTGACCTGGACCAACATGGGCGGGGATATGCGGATGTCGTGGCCCGGGCGAGTGGGTCGGTTCCCCTACGACAACATGGGGCACGGCGAACACGGCTGGGCGATCAAGGGGCGGGGCAACGCGAAGCTGGACCTGAAGACATGCACGAAGGAATGGACAGTCGAAGCCTGGGTGCGACGGGCTGGACCGATCCAGGGGCATGGCACAAAAGTGGACCGCACCCATCAGCCGTTTGACTATGGGCACATCTGTGGCAGTTACGACAATTCGAAACGGGGTGTCTGGGAACTCTACCTCTCGGATCATGATTCGCCCGACGGCAGCATGGCACCGGGTGTCCATTTCCTGGGCGCCGGGCCAGGTGAGGCGTTGATGGATCTTCATCCCTGGAAACGTCCCAAGGGGATCGTGGGAGCACCCAATGACGCGGGGATTCGAGACACCGAGTGGCATCATGTGGCCTGGCAATACAGCTATGCCCAGGACCAGCACGAGCTGTTCCTTGACGGTCAGCCGGTCTGGCGGATGAAGAGTCCGGACGGCCGCAAATTGATCAACAATCGCCGGCACGAAGCTCAGTTCAGCGTCAGCACACGGCTCACCGGGTACTCGCGTTACGGAGGCTCTTTCAATTTCCTGGGTTTCGGGAATTTCTTTGGACAGATTGGTGAAATCCGGATCTCCAACAAGCGAAGGTACCAGTGAGCCCGGGGCGACGGCTTCTGGATCTCGAGATGGCAGCACGTCATTGAGCCAATGAACCCCCACCGGCCCGAGTTCTCATCCGTGAACAACCCAAGTGACCACTAGCCAGAGTGAAGATCATGGAATCAAACACCACACACCGAAAACGTATTCCCGCAATGATCGTGCTGGTCGTTGTTGGCATTCTGCATGCTGGGGGCGCGCAGGCGGCGAAGCCGTCCAGCGACATCGTGACCATCGACATCTGTCCCAGTTCGCGAGCACACTTCCGCAACGACTGGTCGCTGGTCTTTCCGTTGAAGCAAGGACGGTTGATGCTCGTGTGGTGCGAATACTACGCGACCAGCCCCGAACAAGTGATCAACAGGAGAAAAAGCAACTACACGGACCCGGCCGCGTGCCGCATTTCGGCCAAGATTTCTACCGACAAGGGACGCACGTGGAGCGACACGTTCACGCTGCAGGAAAACACGGCGAGGCTGAACGTCAAGCACCCGAACCTGCTGCGACTGTCTTCGGATCCGAACAAGATCCTGATGTTTTTTACGAGCCGCCGAGTGGATGGCGGCAAGGGAGGTGACATCCGCATTTTCATGAAGCAGTCGACGAATGAATGCGAGTCGTGGAGCAAGCCCGTGCAGATTTCCACATTGGGTGGCACGCATTTCCTGATGGCCGATCGCGTGCTGCAGTTGCCCGGCGGACGGATCTTGCTGCCGACATTCCAATCGGATGCGTGGTTTCCGTTCGACGCGTTCTGCTACTACTCGGATGATGCCGGGCGAACATGGAGAGCCAGCAAAACCCGGATGACACTCCGCGGACATGGTGCCCAGGAACCGTCGATCGTTCGCCTGGAGAACGGCAAGTTGCTGGCTGTACTCCGGACGTCCTTGGGGGCCGTGTACAAGTCGTATTCGGATGACAAGGGCACGACGTGGACCAAGCCGGTTTCGACCGGATTAGCCGCGCCAGCTTCGACACCACTGCTCAAACGGATTCCCGGCTCGGGTGACCTGCTCTTGGTCTGGAACAACATCTTCGATCCGAAGCATCCAGATTTCCAGAACGGTCACGGTCCACGGAACCCCTTGACTTCGGCCATCTCTTCTGACGATGGCCGGACCTGGCGAAACATCAAGACGATAGAAGACCGGAATCCCGGTGCCAGTTCGACGCCGGCCGTCACGTTCGTTGGCAAAAAGGCACTGCTGACGTACAACACTCAGCCTTTCGCACTCGCGAAGCGCGAGCTGTATTCCGTCCGTCTCAAGATCATTCCGATTGACTGGTTCCGCAGAAAATAAGTTGCCGGGACAACACGATGTGTTTGAGCTCACTCCCCTGCCCTGCCGTCAGAGTTCGTGGTCCAGGTGACGGAGGCACACATGGAAACGTCTGCTGAGTGTGGGGTGGTGATGGGAGAGCGGCTTGACTAAAAAAGTTGGAAGTGGCTTCCGTTTCTTTCCAGGAGTGCTGATGTCGACCCGTCTGCCACCCTGGGCCACATCTGCCGGACTTGTCCTGCTGTTTGTCGTCCACACGGCTGTCCGCGCAGACGAGACTCCGAAGGCACCGGAACCCGTTGGCACGTTGCTGCAACGATTCTGTTTTGATTGCCACAGCGGTGTTTCTCCAGAGGGCGGGGTCAATCTCAAGACGCTCTTCACCGAGGATTCCTTCGCCCGCGATTTTCTGGCGTGGAGGAAGGTGGCCGACCAGCTTCGCAGTCGACGAATGCCGCCACGCGACGCCGCCCAACCGGCCGCCGCTGACCGCAAGCGGTTGAGTCAGTGGATCCAGCAGCGGCTGCAACAAGCGGCGGCGCGGCATGCCGGAGATCCGGGGCGTATCGTCATGCGTCGCCTGACCAGCGCTGAATACGACTACACAATTCGCGACTTGACCGGCCTTCGGCTTGATGTCCACCGTGGCTTTGTCAGCGATGCCGTTGGGGGAGCCGGATTCACCAATAGTGGAGGCGTCCAGTTCATACAGGACGCAACCTTGCAGCGTTACCTGGATGCGGCGCGGCGGGTCGCCGACCATGCCGTCATTGGCTCCGGCCCGCTGGCCTTCCACCGCGACCCGGGGAATACCGGGTTTGAATTGTCCGCCATCACACGGATTCAATCGATCTACCGCAACCACGGGTTTCGTACCGCGGCAGGCGAAGGCGGCGAACCTTTTGGATTGGAGAGATATCCGAAGGCTTTCTATGCCGCCTGGCTGTTTTCCCATCGCAAAGCGTTGGGGCGCGGGACGGTTGACTATGCCCAATTGGCTGCGGCAGAAGGCCTGGACGCCCCGTTTCTCAGCTACATTCACCAGCTTCTTCAACGGCGAGATCTTGGCTTCCCCACCTCCGAAATTGCCCGTGCGTGGCAGCAACTTCCCGTCCCACCCGTTACCGCTGGTGCCGCGGCACGGCAGGCGTTCCTCGCGAAGATCCAGAAACGCTGCCAACAGTTGGCTGGGCGCGTTCGTCACTGGCAAAATCGGTTTGGAGCCAATGCTGACGCCAAGGAAGAAGCCCCGGTATTGCGGGCCGATCTTTTTCGGGTTACCCGTACACAACGCTTCGAAATGAACATCAACTGGCCACCCAAAACGGCCACCGCCAACCTGATTCTGAGCGTGGAGTCGGCCCTTCCCAACGAGCGGCCTGAAGCGGTGGTGATCTGGAAAAATCCCCGCATTCAATTTCGTGTGGCGGATTTGCGCGAACAGCCTTTTCATCCTTTGCGAGAAGTTGTCACCGCGGACGGGGTCAACCGGCTTCGTTTTGGCAAACACCAGCGAGGAGGCAAGATCAGGAAGGGCGACTTCACTACGCTGGGAACGAAGCCTGTTCACTTCACGATACCGATACCCAAAAATGCCGGTTCCGCGCGGCTCCTGGTCGATGCCGAACTGGATGTCGATCGTGGCGCAGACTGCATCGTTCGCTGTTCCATCACCCAGCGGGAAGAGACCGACCAGGGGAAATCGATCTCCGCGCTGTTGGCCAATCCGGGTAGCCCTGCCTTTCAGGCCTGGAAAAAAGGCGTGCTTCAGTTCGCTCGCCTGCTTCCCCAGGTCTCCCAGCGCGAACCGGCTCCGTCCGATCGCGATCCCATTCCCAAGCCCTTCGACGCCACGTACAACAATCCGCAACGCAACGCATTTCATGTTCGAATCAAGTACGCGCGTGACGACCAGTTCCTGGTGGAACGCATGCTGGACGCGACCACGCGGCGTCGATTGGACCGGGCCTGGATCGACCTGCGGACCTCGTTTGGATACCACGATGCTTGGTTGCTGATGTTGTCGGAGATGTTTGAACTTTCGCTGGGCGACCGGCGTATGAAGGATCTCGATCGACAGTGGTTTGAACAGTTGCCCCGTGAAGTCCGTGGTTACCTCGTCCCCCTTCACCATGAGTACCAGGCCGACCGCCGGGCTCTGCAATCGGCCCGCGAAGGCCACCTGGAGGACGTGGTTCAGTTCGCCACGCGGGCCTGGCGCCGGCCGCTGACCAAGAACGAAGCCGGGCGGCTACGGTCTTTTTACCAGTCCCTGCGGACGCAGAAATGTTTTGACCACACCGCCGCAGTGAGGTCACTGCTGACGCGGATACTGGTCTCGCCCGCTTTCCTCTACCGGGCAGAACGGGTCACCGCCGAAGCTTCCTCCGCTCCCTTGTCTGATTGGGAACTGGCGTCGCGGCTCAGCTATCTCTTCTGGTCGTCACTCCCCGATGATGCTCTCCGCCGGGATGCCGCCGGAGAACGACTCCAGCACCCAGAGGTTCTCGCCCGCCACGCCCGCCGCATGCTCAAGGATCCGAAGGCGACCCGTTTTGCCACCGAATTCTTCGGGCAGTGGTTTGGCTTCTACCGATTCGACCAATACCGAGGTGTCGACACAAAACGCTTTCCGGAATGGAGCGAGGCGGTCCAGTCAGCGATGTACCAGGAAGCCATCGCACTCTGCACCCACATCGTACGGGAGAACCGTCCTCCTGCCGAACTGCTGTTTGCTGACTACACGTTCCTCAATCGCTCCCTGGCGGCCCATTATGGGGTGCCTTTCCCAAAACCCGCCAAAGCCGATCCCCAACAGGTCAGTACCACACTGCTGCGACGCGTCAACGACGTACATCGCTTGCACCGTGGCGGACTGCTTCGGTTGGGAGCCGTGCTGACGGTGACTTCCGCCCCTTTGCGAACCAGTCCCGTCCGCCGTGGTGACTGGGTACTGCGTCAGGTCCTGGGCGAGTCCGTACCCCCACCGCCCGCTGACGCAGGTTCCATTGCGGCCGATGATGTGCCGGCGGACGGACTCTCTGTCCGTCAACGCCTGGCGGCGCACCGTCGCGATGTCGCCTGTGTGAACTGCCATGCGAGGATCGACCCATTCGGTTTTGCCCTGGAACACTATGACTCGCTGGGCCGCTGGCGCGATCGCTATCGTGATGGAAAACCGATCGAATCCGCCAGCAAACTTCGCGATGGCACCTCCATCGCCGATGCCACTGCGCTGCATAGCTATCTCCGGTCGAAGAAATCCCAGTTCCATCGTACGCTTGCTGCCAAGTTGCTGGGATACGCGCTCGGACGACCCGAGACGATTGGTGACACCGCGATACTGGCGCGAATGACGACCCTGCTTGCCGATGGCGCCGGTCTCGCCGAGCTGGCTGAATCTATCGTGAGAAGTCGCCAGTTCCGTTATCATGCGCGTACCGCTCCTGCCAAACGCTGATGCCATGCCACTGCCGTGCACACACTGGTCCGAAGCCCTTTCGCGTCGCGTGTTTCTGCGCTCCGCCGGCGGCACCCTGGCCTTGCCGTGGCTCGCATCGCTCCCGCAACGCAGCGCTTACGGCAAACGGATCTCCGACACCCCGGACAAACCTCCGCGACGATTTGCGTGCGTCTATTTCTCGAACGGGGTAGAGCCAGAACACTGGTGGGCGAAACCCTCGCCCGGTGGTATGCAATTCGGGCCCGGGCTGCAGCCTCTGCTCCCCTATCGCGACGATTTGTGTGTCCTGGAAGGGTTGTTCAACGCCCAATCGGTGGCCAATCCGAGTGCCCACCTGGGGCGAATGCCCAACCTGCTCTCGGGAGCCTGGGTCAGCCTGGACCAGAACGACCTCCGTGTGGGCCGCACCATGGACCAGGTCCTGGCACAGCGTGTCGGGAAACACACGGCTCTGCCCAGCCTGGTACTGGGAATCGAGCCGACCGAACTGCGGCTGGAAGACGGCCTCTCGATGCTCTACGGGTCATGCATTTCCTGGAGTTCGCCGACGCGGCCCACCACCAAGGAAATCTATCCGTCGCGGGCCTTCGATGCGATTGTCGGCAACCGGCGTCAAGCCGGTCTCGACCGGACGATCCTCGATCAGGTCCTGGCCGATGCCAAATCTCTCCGCCCCCAGCTGGCGGCCCGCGATCGCGTCAAACTGGACGAGTACCTGGAGTCCATTCGCGACATCGAGCGGCGCATCGACCGTGCTTCGAAAGAAGAACGACTCGAGGGTTGGCGGCCGACGTTGGCGAAGGCGGATATGCCCCGCCCGGCCGACGAGATTCCCCAGAACGTGCCAGACCATATGCGTTTGATCCTGGATCTGATCGTCCTGGCGTTTCGTATGGATCGCACACGGATCGCCACCTGCATGCTGAACAACGACCTGTCGCAAATGAATTTCGGCTTCCTGGAAGGTGTGCAAGGGAGTCTCCACCTGGACCTGACACATAACGGGCGGGATCCGGCGCGGGAGGCCATGTACCTCAAGACGAACCAGTTTCATGTCGCTCAGTTCGCCTACCTGCTGCGGCGTCTCAAGGAAATCGACGAAGGCGATCAGACACTGCTGGACAGCTCTTTGCTGCTGTTCTGCTCGAACCTGTTTGATGGCGACAAGCACCAGGCTGATCGCATGCCGATGGTGCTGGCCGGGGGGGGCGGTGGTTCGCTGAAAGCCGGCAGGCTTCTCGATTACAGGAACCGGCCGGTGGCGGACCGACGTGCGTGCAATCTCTACCTTTCGCTGATGGACCGCATGGGAGTGGCTCTGCCCCGGTTCGGGGATAGCGACCGCCGGCTGACAGATCTCTGATCACGCCGGGAGCAACAGGTCGCGGTGACGGGCAGGCAGCCGGATGAATGTCGCCGCTGGCGACGTACGGATCAGGCGGATTGAACGTCGAGGCCGAGGTGGACGCAGTTGCGTTGTCGGACCGTCGAGGCGTGCGGTGATCAGTACAGAGGTGTGTTCGGGTTTGTCCCGAAAATGGAACTCGTTTTCGATATGATGGCGTGCGATCGATTGGGAGAGA
>MDTE01001260.1_pt1 | contig 16700 bp, 14 predicted proteins | sample 811231 | NCBI WGS metagenome assembly MDTE01 (sample SAMN05326651, study PRJNA326480) | marine metagenome | isolation source: seawater | place: Indian Ocean: Red Sea | collected 2010
GATGTTGATGGATCTACATCTGCTGCGGTGTTAAATAATTTTTTATCTTCATTTGGCTGCACCACTATCATTAAAGTTCCTGATAGATTAAACGAAGGTTATGGGCCAAACTTAAGATTGATTAATGAATTATTGGACGAAAAAATTGATTTATTGTTTACCCTTGATTGTGGAACTACTTCATTTGATATTTTTGATTCATCTAAGATAAATTTCAAAGATGTTATAGTCATTGACCATCATATGAGTGAATTAAAGTTTCCTGATGTATTTGCAATAATTAATCCTAATAGATTTGATGAAAATAATTCTTTAAAAGAATTAGCTGCTGTAGGTATTACTTTCTTGTTTGTGATGGCTTTAAGAAAAAAATTAAGAGAAAAAAATTATTTTGATTCTTCTTTTAAGGAACCTAATTTACTAAACTATCTTGATTTAGTTGCTTTAGGTACGGTTTGTGATGTTGTAAAATTAACCAATTACAATCGCTTTTTTGTTCATAAAGGTTTAGAAATTATTAAAAAAAGACATAATAAAGGTATAACCAAAATTATAGATAATTCTAAGTTTAATCATACTCCAACTTCAACAGATTTAGGTTTTGTCATTGGCCCTCAATTAAATGCAGCAAGTAGAATTGATGATTCAAATCTTTCTTCTAAGATATTAATTTCAAATAATTTAAATGAAATAGAAATAATCTCTAAAAAATTATTATTACTAAATGAGAAAAGAAAACTTATTGAAAATCAAATTTTAAATGAGTCGCTTGAACAAGCAAATAAACAAACAAATAAAAAATTCATACTAGTTCATGGATTTGGTTGGCATAAAGGTGTTTTAGGTATTGTTGCAAGTAAATTAGTTGATAAATTTAATAAACCATCATTTGTTATTTCCTTAGACTCTTATATTGGAATAGGTTCTGCGAGATCAATAAATAAAATAGATTTAGGCAAAATAATTTTACAAGCTAAATACGAAGGGATATTAATTAGTGGCGGTGGTCATAAGATGGCCGCAGGCATAAAGATCAATAAACAATCAATAAATTTATTTGATGAATATTTATCTTCTATTTTTAACGATTTTGATATTTCTAACTTTGAAAAAAATGAATATTTTGACTTAAAAATATCAGTTAATGAAATAAATAATGATTTAGTTAATTATATTGAAATGTTCGAACCATTTGGAAATGGAAATAAAGAACCAAAATTTATAATTCATGGATTAAAAATTGATAGTCACAAAATAATTAAAGATAAGCATTTATTGTTTTTTTTTAAAACTGATTTAGGCTTAAAATTTAAAGCAATATGTTTTAATTGTATTGGAACAAATCTTGGTGAGAATCTTATTAAGAATAAGTTAGCCAACTATGATTTTGGTTGTACAATCAATAGAGATAATTTTGATTCTGAATTAAAACCCCAATTAATTATAAAAGATGCTATAATTATTGACTAAATAATTTGTATTATTTTATTTTATAAATTATATAACCGCATCGATATGACCCCTTCGTCTATCGGTTAGGACATCAGGTTTTCATCCTGAAAAGAGGAGTTCGATTCTCCTAGGGGTCGCCATAAATTTTTTTATAAATATTGATTTTTATACATTAAAAATAATTGATCCTGTTGTTTTTCTACTCTGCAATTCAATATGAGCTTTTTTAGCTTCTTCTAATTTATAAATCTTATAGATTTTATGGTTTATTTCACCTTTTTTTATTTTTTTAAAAAGAATATTTGAGGAATTAATCAATTCTTCTCTTGTAGAATTATAATGCATTAGAGTTGGTCTCGTATAATATAAACTTTTTGGATTAAAAGTTTTATGTAGATCTACTTCCGGTACCATTCCTGATGATTGGCCAAAAGAAACTAATAATCCTCTTAATGATAAACATTCTAAAGAAACATCAAAAGTATCTTTTCCAACGCCATCGTAAACTACAGGAACGCCTTTACCATCTGTAATTTCTTTAATTTTCTTTACAACATTTTCTTGTTTGTAATTGATAACATAATTACAACCATTTTCTTTTGCAATTTCTGCTTTTTCTTCATTACTTACTGTACCAATTATTTTACTACCAATAGAACGTGCCCACTGACATGCTAATAAACCAACTCCTCCTGCAGCAGCATGAAATAAAATAAATTCATTTTTTTTAATTTTGTATAATCGTTCAAATAAATATTCAACAGTCATGCCTTTTAAAAAAATAGAAGTCGCATCATTATTGTTTATGAAGTCAGGTATTTTAACAATTTTGTTTGCTGGAAAATCTCTTAATTCACAATAAGCACCTATAGGTGGTGAGGCATAACAAACTCTATCTCCTATATTAAATTCTTCAACATTATTTCCTTTTTCAATTATTTCTCCAGCAGCTTCTATACCTGGGCAAATTGGAAAATTTGTTTTTAGCGGGTATATCCCGCTTCTGTGATAGGTATCTATATAATTTAATGCTATCGAAGTTTGTTTTATTCTAACATTATCAGGATCAATTTCTTTGGGTAGCTCATAATCAATATATTCTAAAACTTCTGGACCACCCACTTTAGAAAAAATTATTTTTTTTGCCATTATTTATAGACTATATTTTTTTATAATTTTTTCAATTAAATTAGTTTACTTATTTTTTTAAATTTTTCATTTTTTTTGTAATTTCATTTATGGATTCCGGATTTGATATTGAGTCAATATTAGTAATTTCTTGATTATTTATTATTTTTTTAATCGTAAGTTCAACTATTTTACCACTTCTAGTTTTTGGAATATCATTTACTTGAATTATCAAAGAAGGAACATGTTTATGAGATAAAGATTTTTTTATCTGATCATTTATATGATTTCTTAATTTATTTTTTAGTATGACTTTATTATTCAACTTAACAAATAATATTACTCTTGTGTCATTTTTATATATTTGTTCAGCAGCTACACATTCATTTATATTTTCAACATTTTCAACAACTCTGTATAGTTCTGCAGTTCCTATTCTAATTCCCCCAGCATTTAAAGTAGCATCAGATCTCCCATAAATTATATAACCACCATTTATTGTTTTCATAGCATAATCACCATGATACCAAACATTTTTAAATTTTCTAAAATATGCATTTTTATATTTTCTATTATTTATATCATTCCAAAAATATAAAGGTTTTGAAGGAAATGTAGATTTGCATACTAATTCACCTTTGCTATTTTCAACTTCTTTACCCTCATCATCAAATATAGATACGTCCATACCAAGTCCTTTACATTGAATTTCACCCGAATGAACAGAAAAGTTTGGATTGCCTAAAACAAAACATGACACTAAATCTGTTCCTCCACTTATTGATGCTAAATGTATTTGTTTATTAATATTGTTATAAACATAATCAAAACTTTCATTCACTAATGGAGAACCTGTAGAAGTTATTGTTCTTAGTGAATTAAGTTTAAATTTTTTTTTAATGTTTATTTTATTTTGTTTTAATGTATCTATATATTTTGCCCCAGTACCAAAAAAAGTTATTTTTTCTTTTTCAGCTATTTCAAATAAACGTTCTTTATTTGGATAAAATGGAGAACCATCATATAAAATAATTGTTGCTTCTGAAGCTAGAGCTGAAACTAACCAATTCCACATCATCCAACCACATGTAGTAAAATAAAATACTCTATCTTTAGGTTGAATATTACAATGAAGTAAATGTTCTTTTTTGTGTTGTATTAAAGTTCCACCTGCACCATGAACTATACATTTAGGCACACCAGTGGTGCCACTAGAATATAATATATATAAAGGTGTATTAAAGTTAAATTTTTCAAATGTATTTAATTTTTCCTTATTAGCTAATATTTTTATCCAATTTTTATATTCAAAATTAATTTTATATTTAATTATTTTATTTTCATAAGGTACTATAATAATTTCTTTTATACTTTTTATTTTTTTTATTACTTCCTTAATTTTATTTAATGTGTCTATTTTTTTATTGTTATAAAAATAATAATCTGAAACAATTAATACCTTAGGATTTATTTGTTTATATCTATCTATTATTGCATTTGATCCAAAATCTGCTGAACATGAAGACCAAATGGCTCCAATTTTAGAAGTTGCTAAAAATGCAATAATTGCTTCTGGAATATTAGTGATGACAGAAGCAACTCTATCTCCTTTTTTAATCCCAATATTTTTTAAATAATATGAAAATTTACTAACTTGATCATTTAATTTTTTCCATGATATTTTTCTTTGAATATTTTGCTCTGAGTAGAAAACTATTGCATCTTCATTATTATTTTTTTTTAGAAGATTTTCTGCAAAATTGAGTTTTGAATTTTTAAAAAATATAGATTTAAAAAAATCATTTTTTCTTTCTAAGACTGGATTTTTGTATTTGCCAATTAAATTTGAAAAATTCCAAATTTCATACCAAAAATCTTCTTTATTTTTAATGCTCCAATTATGTAATGAATCATAATCATTATTAATTAAAAATTTTTTTTTAATTAAATAATTAGTGAAGTCAGTTATAAAATTATTATTATTTTTTGGTGACCACAAAATTTTATTGGTCATTAACTAATTAATTACTTTTTTTTTCTTTCAATGTTCTCACTCTCACAATTACATCAACATCGTGAAGACTTAAGCATGCAGGAATAGAGGGTATATCTAAATCGATATTTTTTTTTGGAATATCTACTACTTTTCCCTCATCTTCTATGTAAAGATGATAATGAGATTTTTTATTAGTACAATATAAAGATTTATTTTGATCAACTACTATTTCTCTAATTATACCCAATTTTGTAAATTGCTTTAATGTGTTGTAAATTGTAGCTAAAGATATTTTTCTATCTTCCTTTTTTATCTCTACAAATAAGTTATCTGCAGATACATGTCTTGGTTCATTATTAAATAAAACTTTTGCCAATATTCTTCTTTGTTTTGTTGGTCTAATATTATTTTCAATAAGCGTTTTTATTGCTATATTGTATTCACTTAATGGATTATAGGTTTGAACTTTAACGGGCATATTAATTAATTATGTATAATTAATGAAGTATTTGTATTCTGCAATATTAATTTATTTAATTTTTGGATTTTTTTTGTTTTTATTTCAAAGAAAAATTCTTTTCAATACTTCAGGAATACCTAAAAAACCTAGTGAATATAATTTAAAAGGCGTTCGAGAAATACATATTCCCACTTCGGATAATGAAAAACTTCTTTCTTGGTATAGTAAACCTAATCTAAATAAGCCACTTTTAATATATTTCCATGGCAATTCTTTTGATATTGGAGAAAGAGCCTATAGAATTAAAAGATATATTGATGAAGGGTGGGGTGTTCTCCTTCTTGCCTGGAGAGGTTATAGTGGCAACAAAGGTAAACCAACTGAAAAAAATTTATACACTGATGCAGAATCAGCAATAAATTGGGCCATAAAAAATCTCAAAACAAATCACAATCAGATAATAATTTACGGTGAATCTTTGGGATCAGGTGTCGCAGTTGAAATGGGAACTCGTTATAATTTTAAATCAATAATACTTGAAGCTCCTTTCACTTCAATTACTGATATTGCAAGAAAAAAATATTTTTTATATCCAGTTAAATATTTAATTTTTGACCATTTTGATAATTATTCAAAAATTAATAAGGTTAATTCGCCATTATTAATAATCAGTGGAAAAAAAGATGAAATAGTTCCTCATTTTCATAGTAAAATTTTATTCTCTAAGGCAAATTATCCCAAAGAAAATGTTTTTATTGACGAAGCTATACACAACAATTTATACGATTTTAACATTGATAAAGATGTAATCAATTTTAGTTCAAAAATATGGAAATAAATTTAACAGCATCATATGTAGGAATTTTAAGTTTAATTACTTTTGTAGTAGCATACGCTGTTGTAATGGCTGAAGAATTTAGTCATTTGAGAAAATCAAAACCTGTAATTTTATCAGCTGCAATTATATGGGCTATAATAGCGTTTCATTTTTCATCTAACAAAGAATATTCTCATGAAATAGAGTATGCTTTAGAACATAATATTTTAGAATTTGCTGAACTTTTTTTATTTTTATTAGTTGCCATGACATACATTAATACTTTAGAAGAAAGAAAGGTTTTTGATGTTGTTCGTTTTCAACTAACATCAAGAGGTTATAGTTTCCGACAACTCTTTATTTTTACTGGTATTATCACATTTTTTCTTTCTCCTATTGCAGATAATTTAACAACCGCTCTTGTTATGTGCTCTGTGTTGATGGCTTGTGGCAAGGGTAATGCAAAATTCATATCTGTGGGATGTATAAATATTGTAGTCGCTGCGAATGCTGGAGGAGCATATAGTCCATTTGGGGATATTACTACTCTTATGGTTTGGCAAGCTGGAATTGTTGAATTTTTCACATTTTTTAAAATATTTTTTCCTTCAGTTATAAACTATATAATTCCTGCAGCTGTGATGTATTTTTTTATTCCTAAAGAAAAACCTGAAGTTAGTAGTGATAAAGTTTATATGAAAAGAGGTGGTAAAGTTATAATTTTCTTAGGACTTTTGACAATATTTAGCGCAGTTAATTTTCATAATATTTTGCATTTACCACCAATGTTAGGCATGATGTTCGGTTTAGGATTATTAGGATTGTATTCCTTTTATTTAAAAATCACTCATGATCCTTCGAGTAATGATCAAAAATTCGATTTTTTCAGAAATCTTTCAAGAGCTGAGTGGGATACATTACTTTTCTTTTTTGGCGTAATACTAAGTGTAGGTGGGTTAGGCTTCATAGGTTATTTATCTTTGGTTTCAGAATTTTTATATGATGGCCTTGGTGCAACATTAGCTAATTCTATAGTTGGTGTACTTTCCGCTATTGTAGATAATATACCAGTAATGTTTGCTGTTATTACAATGCGCCCTGAAATGTCTACTGATCAATGGCTATTGGTAACACTTACAACAGGTGTAGGTGGTAGTTTGCTTTCTATTGGCTCTGCAGCAGGTGTAGCTTTAATGGGTCAGGCAAGAGGATATTATACATTTTTTGGACACCTAAAATGGACACCTGTAATATTCCTAGGATATATTGCAAGTATATACCTTCATATTTTAATGGCTGATTTACCATTATAATTTAAATTATCTATTATAAAATACATTAACATGCTTATAAATAGAATAAAAGCAGCAATAAAAGCAGCTTCTTCAAATCGATAAACTGAAATTAATTTATACAAATACGATGGGAGAGTTTCAAAATTTTGATCTCTAAAAAATGAAATAATCGTAAAATCACCAAATGTAATAATTGTTGAAATTGCAAATAAATATAAGATATTTTTTTTCATTAAAGGAAATAAAATTTTCAAATAGTCTATCAAATTTAAATTAAAAGATGATTTTATGTCTTTATAATTTAAATATATATTTTTTAAATTATTAAACAATATAAGTAATGAGAAAGGAATTAGAAAAATACAATTTATTAGTATTACTACAATAAATTTAAAAATAATTATATATCGTAATTCTTGAAGCAATATAAAATATCCAAGACTAAATATTATAGGAGATATAATTATTACTGAAGAACTAAGTAAAAATAATGTTTGTTGAAAATAAATATTTTTATAATTAATAACTAATAAGACAGTTAGAATAAATCCAAAGAAAATAACAAAAATTCCTGTTACAATTGAAATTATTAAAGAATTAATGAAAGCTTTAATAAAAAAAATATCGAAAACTATATTAAATATACCACTATTTAACAGATTACTGAAAATAATTATTATTGGTGAGAATAAAAAAGAGCTGAAGACTAAAATTACAAATATATCTAATATTATTGAAAATTTTAGATCTTTATTAGGATGAATGAAAGTATTAATTTCAATTTCAAAATAATTAGTTCCTTTTAATTTATAAAAACCAATAAATAAAAAAGATAGACAAATAATTATTTGAATAAAACTTAACAAAATCGCTTTGTTAAAATTTAAATCAAATAATGCATATTGATATATAGCAACTTCAATAGTTGAATATTTAGGTCCTCCACCTAATGCCATCACTATTGCAAAACTTAAAAAACAAAGAGTAAAAATAATTGCAAATACAGTAAAAAAATTTTGTTTTATAAAAGGTATTTCTAATTTTATTATATTTCCAAGATAAGATAAACTAATAGACTTAGATATTTCATAATACTTTGCAGGAATATTGTTTAAATTATGAAAAAAAAGTCTAGTTGCAAAAGGTGCGTTTAAAATAATATGAGCAATTAATATTGCTTTTAATCCATAAATGGATTCAATAGAAAATATTTTGTATATATCAAAATATATATTAAAAAATCCATTGTTTCCAAATAACTTAATTACTGCATAAACAATTAAAATTGATGGTATGACAAATGAAAAACCACATAATGAAATAATAATTTTTACAATTTTTAAATTTTTTCTTCTATTTAAAGATAATGCAAAAGGGATAGCTATTAAACAACTAATTATTGCTGATAAAAAAGCTTGATATAAAGAAAAATAAACTATTCTATGTGTATAATCATTTTTCAAAAAGTTAATTATTATATTGATATCAAAATTAATTTTAGAAAAAATACCTATAAAAGGTAACAATATTACTAAGCTAAAAAAACTTAATACTGAATATTTTAATATATTATACAAGTTTTTTAGGATGCATTAAGCCACTCATTTATCCACTCTTCTTTTTTGGCATTTATTTCTTGAGGATCAAGTTGTAATACTTTTGGTATTTTAATACTATCGTACGCTTCAGGAAGATTGTTAATTTTAGTTACAGGGTACATTATATTTGTAGAAGGAATAACTGATTGAAAATCATAAGAAATCATAAATTTAAGAAATTCATTAGCAATTTTTTTATTTTTTGATTTTTTTAAAATACCAGCAAACTCTATTGATATGTAATTTCCTTCATTAAATGTTGCAGCAGATATATCATAATTATTTTCAAACATTATATGTGCAGCAGGAGAAGTTGTATAACTAAGAACAATATCAGCTTCACCTGACATAAAAAAATTGTAATAAGCATCAGTCCAACCTTTAGTAACTGAGATAATTTTCTTGTTTAGTTTTTCCCATTCTTTTCCAGCATTTTCTCCATAAATAGCTTTCATCCAGGTTAATAATCCCAAACCAGGAGTAGAAGTTCTTGGATCTTGAATAACTATACGTACATCACTAGAATTAATTAATTCTTCCATTGATTTTGGAGGATTTATTAAATTTTTGTTATTATAAACAAATGCAAAATATCCATAATTATAAGGAATAAATTTTTCACTGTTCCAACTAATTGGCAAATTAATTTTTTTACTTACATTTTCTATTGTGTGTGATGAAAATAAATTAGATTTATTTGCAGCATCAAACAAATTCATATCTAAACCCAAAACAATATCAGCTTTAGTTGAGGTTCCTTCTAAAATTATTTTACTCAAAAGTGTAGCGGCACTGTCCACCGCAACAAATTCAATTTCAGTATTAAAATTTTCTTCAAACTTTTTTTCAATTAATGGTCCCGGACCCCATTCAGATACAAATGAGTCATATGTATAAATTATAAGTTTTTCAGCATTAACTTGTATGGATAAAAAAAGAAAAATTATTAAATATAATATTGTTTTCATATTTCCTCCGCTGGCATTATCCAGATCAGGTCATGAGGGTATAAATCTCAGCATTTAAGCACCCCAAATTTATTTTAATTTAACTTATTAATTTATTATTTTAAACTAAATAATTGTTTTTAATTATATTATCATTATAAGGCTTGTTTATCGGGGAGTAGCGCAGCCTGGTAGCGCACCTGGTTTGGGACCAGGGGGTCGAAGGTTCGAATCCTTTCTCCCCGACCATGTATTGAGCCATTTTTTACGTTTTCAATTATGTCCTAAATTAATTTGCTTTATATTTTGCTATACTTTTTTAAAAGTAGAGCGCCTTGTTAAACACTAGGTGTTCAATAAAATTATTTATGTTAGAATAATATATTGAAATAAATATATGTCTGAAATTTTAAAAATATGTATAGCACAAAATTCTGGTGAAATGATGCAAGATGTTAGAGAAATAGAAGTAATACTTAAAAAAGGCATTCTTAAAGATAGATATTTTAAAAATAATAATCAACCTGATATTCAAATAACATTAATTGAAAGTGAAAATATTGATTATTATAATAGTATTTCAGATATTAAGATTCCCTATATAAATTTCAGAAGAAATATCATTACTAAAGGAGTTCAGCTTAATAATTTAGTGGGCAAACAATTTGATATTGGAGATGTAAAAGTAGTGGGTCATCGCTTATGTGATCCATGTAAATATCTTCAAGATATGCTTAAAGATAGTAAATTAGTAAAAAAACTTATAAATAAAGGCGGACTTCGTTGTGAAATACTTTCAAGTGGAAAAATTTCAATCAATGATAAAATTAAAATTACTTAAGGTCGTTATCTACTTTTATTAATATAATTAATCCGATAGCAAAAAGTAACATTAGTGATGCCATACCTAATTTAGGTGAAGAAAACATATATGAAATTGTACCATACAAAACTGGCCCAATAAAAGATGTGACTTTCCCTGAAAAAGAATAGAAACCAAAAAATTCATATTTTTTTTCATTTGGAATTATTTTCGCATAATAAACTCTACTTGCTGATTGTATTGGTCCAAAAAAAGAACTAAGTATTATAGCAAAAATAATAAAGTTATCTTTTTCATTAATTAAAATAATGATTGCACTAATTATAAATATACAAATTAAAGAAAATACAATTATATTTTTAGAACCAAATTTATGCTCTATAAAAGAAAAAAACCAACTACCCAGACCTGCTGCTATATTAGTTCCAATACCAAGTAAAATAATATCTGAAGTGGACATACCAAAAACAATAGTAGCGTAAATAGCTGCTACAGCAAAAATAGCATTAATTCCATCCATATAAAATAATCTTGCAATTAAAAACCAGATAATATTTTTGTATTTTTTTAATTCTCTAAATGTTTTTAATATTTGATGAAAAGATTCTTTAAGATTAATTTTTGCACTTAATAAATCTTTATCAGGATCTTTATATGTAAAAAAAAGCGGTAATGAAAAAACTATTATCCATAATCCAGTTAATGGAAAACTAATTCTAATATTTTCATAAGATGATTTATCTAAAAGAAAAATTGGATCTGATGGCAATAAAAATATACCATAATAAATTGAAAAAATTATTACTGTTCCAGCATATCCTAACCCCCAAGCAAATCCTGAAAGTTTAGCAAAATTATTTTCTGAAGTAATTACCTTTAGTTGTCCATTATAAAATATTTGTGAAATTTCATAAGAAATATTTCCAAAAAAAATTAAAAAAATAATTAAGATTAAATTAAATCCATTGGGTTCAGCAAACCAAAAAGTAAATGCTATAAATGAATAAATTAAAGTAGTAAAAATAAGCCAAGATTTTGATCTTTGTGATTGATCTGATAAAGTTCCAAAAATAGGACTTAAAAAAGCAGCAACAAGACTTGACAATCCTATTGTCCATGTCCAATACAAAGTACCAATATCTGGGTTTGGAGATAAAACATCTACAAAATATCTTGAAAAAATAAAAGTAATAATTATTGCTGACCAAGCAGAATTAGCCCAATCGTATAATGACCAAGAAAATTTTATACTGTATTTACTATTCATTACAAATATTCAATTTTTTATAAATAAATGTTATTTACTTATTAAATAAATCATAGTTATAGTACTTTTTTTTTAAATGAAAAAAGCATTATTAATACTTCATCAAAAAAGATCTCAACCTGGTGATATAGGCGAAAAACTCATAGAGAGAGGATATGAATTAGACATTAGGAAGCCATGTGCTGGTGATAAATTACCAGATAATTTAAATGAACATGCGCTTGTTGTAATTTTTGGCGGTCCTATGAGCGTTAATGACGACAATATAGATTTTATTCAATATGAAATGAAGTGGCTAAAAGTTGTTATTGAATCTGGAAAACCATTTCTAGGAATATGCTTAGGGGCTCAAATGCTAGCTAAATATTTAGGAGGCGATGTTAAAAAAATAGATTGCAATTCTTCTGAAATAGGGTTTTATGAAATCTTGCCCTCAGATTCATCTACAAATATTTTTAATGAACAAAAAATTTTTTTTCAATGGCATAGTGAAGGTTTTAATTTACCTAAAGACAGCACTTTGTTGGCTTCAGGTAATAAATTTAAAGTACAAGCCTTTAAGCATGCTAATTGTTATGCAATACAATTTCATCCAGAAGTTAATTTTAAATTACATTTAAGATGGCTTTATTTTGTTCTTTTGTCAAATCCTGGAAGATTATTTGTGAAAGGTTCTCAAAATCTTTTATTTCAAATGTTTTTGAGGATTAAATATAACAGTAAAATTAGCAAGTGGCTTGATAACTTCCTAGATAAACATTTTTTAAAAACTTAAAAATATTGATAACATCTTAAATAAAATCTAATATCAATTTGATGTTTTTTAATAAATATTCAAATCAAATTAATGGTTATCTTTTTATACTTCCCGCATTCTGTATTATAGGTTTATTTGGAATATTCCCTGTTTTTTTTGGCATGTATATGAGTTTTCATAAATGGAAGGTTTTTAAAGGTAGATTTTTAGGATTTGAAAATTATCAAAAAATTTTAGGAAATATTGGTTCTTTTTGGTTGTTTATATTAGGTCTTTTAATAATGATTTTTTCTTATTGGTTTTGGTCAGAATATAAAAATAAGTTTATAAACAAATTTGTAGTTTTCATAATTTCTATTATTATACTAATAATTAGTTTATTTATTATAAACTATAGTTGGTCTTCTATGTTAGAAACAGGAGACAAGGATTTTTTATATTCTTTAATATATATCTTTTATTACTCCTTTTTTGCAATAACAACTGAAGTTGGTTTAGGTTTATTGATTGCTTATGCTCTTTATCAAAAGTTAAAAGGCAAACAATTTTTTCAAATGATTCTTCTTCTTCCTTATATTACTCCTGCAGTAATGGGAGGAGCTGTTTTCTTTCTTATTTTTGGTAAAGCAGAAAATTCTATATTAAATGAGTTTATAGGTTTTTTTGGATATGATCCACAAATGTGGTTGTTTGATAAACGTAAGCTAAGTGAAATTTTATTTGGTATAAAAATTGAAGGTTTTTTTGCAGGACCAAGTTTGGCTTTAACCACTTCTATATTTTATGGCGTTTGGTCTTATACAGGCTATTATGCTATTATTTTACTTGCAGGTCTATCTATTATTCCTTCAGATCTCTATGAAGCTGCAAAAGCTGAAGGAGCAACGAGATGGCAAACGTTTACTAAAATTACAGTACCATTATTAATGCCTATTATTTTTTTTCTTTTATTGACTGGTTTTATAAATTCATTTCAGGCATTCAACCACATTCTTGTAATGAAAACTTCCTCAGCTGGTGAAACAATGGATGTTGTAACTATAGAAATTTTTGATCATTTTTGGGATAGAGTAAAATTTGGATATGCAGCTGCTGAAGGTGTTGTCCTTTTTATTATACTTAATGTTTTAGCAATTTCTCAATATGTAATTTTTAGAAAGAGATTAAACTATGATTAAGTTTTCGCATAAAGAATTAATTATTCCTTATTTTATTCTTTTTCTTGTACTAGTTTTATCAATTTATCCTTTACTTTATATGATTAGTACTTCTCTTATGACATCTGGTGAAGCTTCCAACCAATATTTATTTCCAAAAAAATTAATGTTTGAAAATTATGTTCAAGTATGGGAAACTAACAACTTTCAAAAATATACATTAAATAGTGCTATTATTAGTTTTGTAATTGTGACCGGAGTACTTTGCACAAGCATACCTGCGGCATATGCTTTTGCAAAAATTAAATTTCCGTTTAGAGATGTAATTTTTTATGGCCTTTTAATTTCATTAATGATTCCTGAGATTATTGCTTTACTTCCTCACTTACTTATAATTAGAGGTGATATATTTCCATTACCATTTGGACCTTCTTGGATGAATACTTTAAAAGGTTTAACCGTTCCTTTTTTTGGTAATGTTTTTTTAATCTTTTTGCTAAGACAATATTTCAAAAAAATTCCAAATGAATTATGGGATGCAGCAAGAATGGATGGCGCTACACATTTCTTTTTTTTAAGAAAGGTGGTTATTCCCATGAGCATGCCTATTATAGTTACAGTTGCGTTATTTGCTTTTATTTTAGCTTGGAATTCTTTTGCTTGGCCTTTACTTATACTGACAAAAGAAGATTGGTTCCCGGTCACTGTTTCTATTTATAGCTTTATTAGAGAAGTTGGGGCTAATTATAATCTATTAATGGCAGCATCATTAATTTCTATATTTCCTGTCTTGATCCTATATTTTTTCACACAAAGATTATTTTTGGAAAGTATTTCGAATTTTGGTTTAAAACAATAATTTGCTAACAATTATTTGTCATAAACATTTAATTTAAATGTAGTAATTTTAACTCAAAGGTTTATTTATATTTAAGGTGTATTTTAAAGGGGCTTAATATGAAAATTTTTAATAAAATTATTTTTTTAATTTTTCTTTTTTTATCTACTCATCTATTTGCTGTAACTGCATCAGACATTGAAAATGCTAATCCGGAAGGACAAACAGTAGAGTTTTGGGTTCAGTATTCTGATGAAAGATTAGATGCAATGAAAGCAAGAGCTGAAAGATTTGAAAAAGAATCAGGTATTAAAGTTAATATCACATATAAAGGACATTATGGCAAAGTTCAGTCTGCTATGATGACAACGGCAGGTACTACAGATCAAGCTGATGTTGCAAGAGGTTATGGTAATGCTGCTGCTGATATGTATCAGATTGGTGCAGCTATTGATCAAAGTATTTTAGCTAATAGTAAAAAATGGGGAGTATCACAATCAGATATAGATGATTGGGGAGCTAACTGGACAGTTGGTTTTTCTCCTTACTTTGATGGCAATCCTAAACTTCTTCACGAAGTAGGTAAATCAATTGAGGTTGTATATTATAATAAGGATTGGTTAAACGAACTAGGTTTATCTGAACCTCAAACTCCATCTGATTTTGCTAAAGCTGCTTGCGCTGCAACAAATAGTACTTTTAGTGGAAAAGTAGGAGACACTGCAAGCTTAGGTTATGAGATAGATACAGATGCTAGTAATTTTGCAGCTTGGGTATTTGCTCATGGAGGAGATGTATTTGATTATAATGCAGGTCAATATATTCTTAACAGTGATGAGGTAGTTGCTGCAATGGAATTCATCCAAGGTATGGCTAATAAAGGCTGTGCGCAGGTAACTAGAGATAAGTATGCAGATCAACAATATTTAGGACTTGGATCAAATCTTTTTGCTTTGGGTTCAACTTCTGGAATTACTTATTTTCAAAAAGCTATTGAAGAAGGCTATAATGGACAATGGGAAATTTCTAAAGTGCCTCATACAACATCAGAACCAGTCATGAATTTATATGGCGGTGGTTTAATTATGGGCGATACTGGAAATGCAGATAAAATGGTCGCTGCTTATCAGTGGATGAAATATATAACTAATACAGAAAATTCTGCTGTATGGTCTACTGAAAGTGGTTATGGATTTGTTAGGACTTCATCTGCAGAACATCCATTAATTGCAGAAAAAAGAAAACAACTTCCTCAATATGATAGATCTTTAGGTTTAATTCAGTATGGAAAAGGAGAACCTTCAGTACCAGCATATTATTCTGTAAGGGGAGAGATTGAAAAAGCGTATGCAGCAATCATTAATGGAGATGATATTATGTCTACATTAAATTCATTAAATGATGAAGCTAACGCTATTCTTGCAGATGCTATTGAAAATTAAAAAAATATATTAATTTTATTAAGGGTGGTTTATACCACCCTTTTTTTGTTATGATTATTGTATGTTCTTTATCTGATTTCCCAAATGTGTGTGAAAATATTAAACCAAGTCATGCTATTTCAGTTATTGATCCTGGTTTTGAACCACCTACACCTAAAGGAGTTTCATATCATTTAAAACTTGGATTTGATGACATAGTAAGTATTACTGATGATGGACCACTATATAGAGTTCCTGGAAAAAATTCACATATTGACCAAACTTTATTTACTGAAAAAGATGCATTATCTATCTTAGAATTTGTTAAAACATGGGATTCTGATTTACCAATTGTTATTCATTGTTGGTGTGGTATTTCGCGATCAATGGCTACAGCAACCTTCATTATGTGTAGTTTAGATAATTCAGATGTTGATAAAAATATTAGATATATTAGGAATGTAGCACCTCACGCTAATCCTAATAAATTAATGTTATCTTTTTTTGAAAAAATATTAAATACAGAAGATAAAATTTCTCGATCTTTTGAAAAATACCCTTATTCAAATACTTATGACTGTGAATATAATTTTGCACCAGTTACAATTTTTGATATTAATGATATGAAGAATTTTAAATGAAAGAGCATGTAAGAACAATACTAGATTATCCAGTTAAAGGAATAAAATTTAGAGATATTACTACTTTACTTCAAGATTCACAACATTTTAAAAAAGTTATAGA
>MDTE01042674.1_pt1 | contig 16691 bp, 15 predicted proteins | sample 811231 | NCBI WGS metagenome assembly MDTE01 (sample SAMN05326651, study PRJNA326480) | marine metagenome | isolation source: seawater | place: Indian Ocean: Red Sea | collected 2010
CACTAGGTATGCTCCCATCTAAATGAATTCGGATAATACTACCAGGATGTTTTTTTGGATCTTGTGCTACTCTTCCCAATCCTCGCTCTCCCACCGTCAAAAACAAATATTTACCCTCTATCAACAAGCGCCCACCAAAATGTTGGCCAGAGTTATTTGCTGAGTTTTGCTGAAAGATATTGATAAAATTTATTTCTTTTCGGTTAAATTTTCCTTTGGCTATAGAAGTGCCATATCTAAAAATTCCAATCTTTTGTGTGTAAGACACCCATATGTAACCATCTTTAAAAATTATGTCGAGAAGTCCTCCTTGGCCTATCGTTTTATAGTTAAGGTTATGGATAACCTCTGATACGGCCCCGTTTTTCAGATTAATTAACTTAATCTTTCCAGTCCGTTCAGTCACAATGACCTCTTCGTCACCAATGAAGGACATACCCCATGGCTTACTTAGTGATGCGATTTTTGATAGAGTAAAATTATTTGAAAAAACCGAAGTTGAAAAACATATAATGAGTAAAAAAGCTAGGAGTAAACATTTACTTTTTGCAGAGAAATATGTTAGCAACTTAAAAAATCCTTTTGATTCTAGATGTAAGATAAAGACAGTAATATTAAGATACGATATATTGGGCAATATCCAACATTCTGTTAGAAAAACCCCACTCATTATAATACCAACTAAAAACTTTTGTTAAACCATCCTTTAGTATTCTTGTTTGATTGGAGTCAAATATTGAAGAAGCGGAATTATGATTGAAATCCGAGGATACTAAAGGTTTTTGTGCCACTGCTAAAACCCCGTCGCAAATATCGCTTTGTGATGATTCAATAAAATGATGGTTGATATCTTTCACACTAACCTTTTTCTCTGGCATAAAAACAAAACCTTCAAAGATAAAAGAACAAAAGTTTGTAAAAAAGATACCGAACGGTCAAAAGTGATAAATTCAAAAATAATTGGATAACAACTTGCTGAGTAATTAACTGAACCAATCACTTGGTGCTCCTGAGAAGTGAAATATTTTTTATTGTTTCTTTCATATGACTATCTCCATAAGATTCCAATATTTCTAGGCGATCAAAAACTTCTGGATTTTTCCCTAGAAAAGATCTTATTTCAGTACCAAAAACCTTTCTTATCTCAGTGCCAATATTTATTTTACATACTGAGGTTTCAACAGAAACTTTATGCCGTATTTCCTCTAGTATTCCTGATCCTCCATGCAATACTAAAGGGCAGGGAACTAAATTTTCTATCTCTTTCAAAAGTGTAATATCTAGTTCATTTGATGCGGTAGTTGCTAAATGAATATTTCCAACTGATACCGCTAGAGCATCTACCCCAGTATTTTCATAAAAAATTTTTGCCTCATTGGGTTGCGTTAATGTTCCACTCTTATCTTCAGTGTATCCAACATATCCAATTTCAGCTTCAACACATACTCCATTTAAATGAGCCACTTTTACAACGTTGGATGTTAATGTGATGTTCGAGTGAAGGTCAAGCTTTGAGCCATCGATCATAACTGAATTGAAACCGCAATCGATCGCCTCTTTTATCTCATCAACAGTATTTCCATGATCCAAATGGCAGACTACGGGAATAGTTGAATTTTCAGCTAAATATCTGAACATTGATCCCAATACTTTAATAGGAATATGGGAGCGGCACTTAGGACCTGCTTGTAAAATAATTGGATGATTTATTTTTTCACCAGCTTTAACAAAATATAACGCATCTTCCCAACCTAACACTACAAATCCAGGAACTGCATATGAGTTCTTCAAGGCATCAGATAAAACTTCAGTCAAGCTTGTTATAGTCATTTAAACTTTGCAATCATATCTTTTATGCCAGGTATAATATTTACCTGCCATTCATGATCTGGCTGAAAATATTGAATTAATGGTCTTTGAGAAAGCCCTGCTAAGATAGTGAAATAGTACATCTCGTAGCCTGGCGCCACCACACATGGATGATAGCCAGAAGGTATTGCAACGGTAGATTTGTTTATCAAGTGAAACGCATCACCTATTTTTTTTCCGTCTTGCTGAAGCAATTGAAGCCCAAATCCATGATCTGGCTTAAATCTGAAATTGTAAACTTCATCATGCTGTGTTTCAGTGGGCTTCCTATCTGTATCATGCTTATGAGGAGGAAATCCTGACCATCCTCCTTGCCCCACAGTATAAAGCTCACTGACGAGCAATCTACCAACTTTTCCATTTTGCTTCTGTCCAAGTATATGCTTTATTTTTCTGTGTGTTTTCGTATCATCTGAGCCATACTGAACAAAGTCTATATCACTACTAGATATCACAAATGGATCATACACCTCATCACATTTTGCACCTGCTATAAAGACCTCAACGGTATCACTTAAAGCTACAAAATTAACGTCTAATCCGGTTGGAGCATAGACACCCTCAGGCTCATCATCCCATACATCAGATTTCCTTTTCCCAATTTCAGCAACAAAAAAATTATCGATAGCAACCGAAATAGACCCTGTGGCTGGAACAATACATGTTTCAAAACCCAAGATTTTATAAGTGAATTTCTCTCCTTTTTTTAAATTCACTATATTAAAATATGTTAAAGGAACCGCTTCATTTCCAACTTCAAATAATGGTTTATTTCTATTGTTATATGGAGGTACATACATTTTACATCCTTTATTTAATTGTTACGACTTCTTATGGTTTGAAAATTTTCGATCTCTTCTTTAGTCGGAATAGATGATGCGCAGCCATTTCTACTCACTGTTATTGCTGCCGAAGCCGCTCCACTTTGGGCAGCTTCAGCCAGAGATTTTCCTTCTGCCCTTCGCGCTAAAAATGCACCCAAAAAAGCATCACCAGCACCAAATGGCTTCTTTTCTTCTACCTGATAAATATCAATAGCTTTATTAATGCTTTTAGATACTATACTACAGCCCTTTTTACCTCGCTTAATTATTGATATTATTTTACTGTCCAGTAAAGATTTAGGATATGTCTGTTCTACCCATGTGCCATTATTTTCATTTTCAAACATTACAGAAAACTCTTCTTCGTTTCCTACCAAAATATCTGTAAAATCAAGCATTTTTTGATATACGTCATAAGCTTCCTCAATTGACCAAGCATCTTTTCGGTAATCTATATCAAAGATCACTGGACAATGCTCCGTATTAGCACTCTCCACTAATTCAAAGACTACTGACCTAGATGGCTCAGCTGAAAGCGCGGTACCAGTAATAATTAATCCCTTCGCAGAGGCCAGATTAATTTTATGAAGATGCTCTTTTTGAATATCAAGATCAGCTGCATTGTTCCTATATATAACTACTTCACAGTCTTCTCTTCTGATCTCTGCTAAAGCTAGAGATGTTTTCATGCGACCATCAGTTTCATAAAGATATTTAATCCCAATTCCGTATTCCTTTAATTTTTCTTTTACAAATTTTCCCACGGGATCATCGCTTATCGCACCAATCAAACTTGCAGAAAATCCATTTCGAATTAATGAAACACATATATTTCCGGCAGACCCTCCTAAATCACTTCGGAACATATGAGCTGAAAATATTTTGGAACCCTCTGGATGTGGGTATAAATCTAAGCCGGCCCTGCCTAAAACAAGAAATTGCCCCTTTCTCTCTTTCAAGCCTAGTGGTAGTTCTTTATCATGGTACTTTTTCTTCATATGACTTTTTAATAAATCTCGTAACCAACATTTTGTAATGCATGCTCAAGTTCAGCATATCCTTTTTTAGCATACATTAATGGATTAGCTTTTATTGGATCCTGCTCTGCTTCTATCACTATCCAACCTTCGTAACGCACAGCACTGAGCTTTCGAATTACGCCTTCATAATCAATTAAACCATCTCCAGGCACTGTGAAAACCCCCTTCAAGACTGAGTCTAAAAAAGACTCTTTGTCTTTATCTATTATAGACAGGATGGGAGCTCTAATGTCTTTAGTATGCACATGATTTATTCTGCTTCCATAATTATTTATTACGCGATTGATATCGCCGCCGGCAAACACCAAGTGACCAGTATCTAATAACAGACCGACACTATCTCTAGTTTCATGCATTATTATATCAATTTCTTTTTCATCCTGTACTGCTGTTCCCATATGATGATGAAGGGTCAATTCGACTCCGGAGTCAGCACAGTAATCAGCCAGTTCACTTAATCGCTTTCCGTACTCCTTATAATCAAAATCCTCAAGTCTTGGTCTACTATTAAGTGTTTTACTCTTTTTATTTTGCACAGTTTTAAAAGTCTCACCATAAACAATTACTTCAGCTCCTACTTCTTTAAATAGCGAAAGCTGACCCTGAATCCTTCTTTTTTCGTCATTAATTGAGTTATTCAATAATGTACCAGAATACCAGCCAGATACTAATGATAGATCAAATTGATCTAATATTTTTTTTAAAGCCTCCTTATCTCGAGGAAACTTACCTCCCAATTCAGTTCCAGTAAAACCAGCTTCTCGTGTCTCTCTCAAGCAAGTCTCCAAGCTTGTATCACCACCTAGTTCAGGCAAATCGTCGTTAGTCCAAGAAATAGGAGACATACCCAATCTTACTTTCATGTTTTCCTAACCTTTCCAAATTAAGCTTCTTTAATGATCCATTCATGTTTTGGATCATTTTGAAATTTCCAGACTCTTTTAGGACCAGCCATTACATTTAGATAGTAACTTTCATAACCATGGGGTACTCCAACAGGGTGATATCCTTCTGGCACTAAAACTACGTCTCTGTCTTCTGCTGAAATGGTCTCATCGAGACTTTTATCATCATTATACACTTTTTGAAGAACATACCCTTGGCTCGGATTTATTCTATGGTAGTAAGTTTCCTCAAGTTTCGACTCAAATGGTAAATTATCACTATCATGTTTGTGTGGTGGATAAGAAGACCAATTACCAGAGGGTGTTATTACCTCTACAACCAAAAGGCTATCTGCTTCTTCTGTTTCAGGTAGAATATTACAAATGAAACGCTGATTTGTTCCAACACCTCTTACCTCACGTTGCATTTCACTAGGACTGATGACCCTTGGCTTATGAGTTCTTAGGCCAGGGGCAGTACAAACAGCAATTTCAGAGGCTATATTACTTTTTACTCTCCAAGCCATATTTTTTGGTACGTACAAAGCATATGGACCTATTTTTTCAAAAACATTGCCTCTACCCGTAACTTTGCCGAAATTATGCTTATCTGCTGAAAATTCTACTACCCCACTCAGTAAAACTATGCAAACCTCATCACTATTCCCTTTACCCACAATTTCTTTACCCTCTTGAAGATCATAAACTGAAAAGCCTACATGGGACCATCCCGCACTTTCAGGAGAGATTTGATGCCTAATCCATGAGTTTAATTTAGGTTTAATTAATAACTTAGACATAAATATTTTTCACACTGGGTTTCCTTTTTTTTGAGCTCTTCTTGACTCTATATACAATTTTCTTTCTTCCAACACAGCTGCACTTTGTGAATGTCCAGGAATTGCAACATCCCACCAAGTCCCACCAGCTTCGGTAGAGGGTTCTGGATCTGTATCTATTACAATAACATCAACCCCTTTCTTCTCAATACTTTCATGAACCAACTTTTCTAAATCTGAAATGTTGCTTGCCTTATGTCCCCTCGCACCTAGAGACTTTGCATGCTGAGGATAATCAATTTTTGGCAGAATTTCATGAGTTGTATCCTTTAAGAGGTTATTAAACGGCACTCCACCTGTTGCTACTTGGAGCCTATTAATACATCCAAAACCCCTATTATCAGTTACAATAATTGTCATATCCTTTCCCAGCATTACAGCGGTTGCTATTTCAGAATTCATCATGAGATAAGAACCATCACCAACAAAAATTATAGATGGCCTATCTGGTTCAGCCATATTAACCCCAATTCCAGCAGCAATTTCATATCCCATACAAGAAAAACCATACTCCATATGATACCCATCAGTCTGCCCTACAGCCCATAGCTTATGCAGTTCGCCAGGCATAGAACCAGCGGCACCAATCACTATAGTTTGCTTTGGAACATTTCGGTTTACCGCACCTATGACCTGACTGTCTGAGGGAAGAGTATTGTTTCCCGGTGAGATTGTTACATCTTCTCTCTGCTTCTTCCAAATTGTTTTAAGTTTCTTGATAAGGTCAAAATATGATTGAGTAATTTTATATCCAGATAATTGCTTTGCTAAATCATTTAAGCCAATTTTGGCGTCACCAAAAAGTGGTACCGCATTATGCTTGATTAAATCATGTTCTTGTACATTAAGCGAAATAACTTTCCCACTTATTAAAGAATTAGATCCAGTTGTGAAGTCTTGTAAACGCGTTCCAACTGCGAGAATAATGTCAGCATTTGAAATCACCGAATTTGCTGAGCTAGTACCCGTAACACCTACTGATCCAATATAATTGGGATGATCCTCTACCATACTTGATTTCCCAGCTTGTGTAGATGCCACTGGTATACCCGTTACATTAGAAAATTCAGAGAGAACATCAGCAGCTCCAGAATACCTTACTCCTCCTCCCGCTATTATAGCAGGAGTTTTAGCATTCTCAATTAACTGGCATACCTCTAGAAGTTCCTGTTCATCGAGACCAGGACGTCTAACACTCCAAGTTTTTTGCATAAAAAACTCTTCGGGAAATAAATATGTTTCGGCTTGAACATCCTGACATAATGACAAAGTCACCGGACCACAATTTGCCGGATCAAGTAAGACTGACATGGTTTTAGGAAGAGCCTGCAGAAGCTGTTCTGGACGCGTTAGGCGATCAAAATACCTTGATACGGGTTTGAAACAATCATTTGCTGAGATATTTCCATCTGAAAAACTTTCAATTTGCTGCAAAACCGGATCTGGACGCCTATCAGCAAAAACATCACCAGGAAGAAATAAGACCGGCAATCTATTTACGTGAGCAAGCGCAGCAGCAGTAACCATATTGGTAGCTCCTGGGCCAATTGAAGACGTTACTGCCATAAATTGTCTTCTCGCTTTTTGCTTCGCAAAAGCTATAGCAGCATGAGCCATTCCTTGCTCATTATGCCCCCTAAAGGTAGGTAACTCTCCTCTGTATTGAGATAAGGCCTCCCCTAAACCTGCAACATTTCCGTGTCCAAAAATTGCCCAAACACCAGCAAATGCCGGCAATATTTCACCATTCAGCTGCCTAACTGATTGAGCCGCCAACCACTTTACCAGCGCTTGAGCCATTGTATATTTAATGTTCTTCATTTTTCCCTCGCTTTTTCCCAAGCAATAATCAAATTTGCAAGCCCATTGGCCATCATGGAAGCTGCTTTTTCATCTGAAACTTCACCTTTAAACCATAGACGCGCAATATCTGCAAAAATAGATCTCCCCACCGCGAAACCCTTAACCAACGGCTCTTCATTTGCCGACTGGAAGGTTTTTGCCAAAATATCTACAGGTGCCTCCCTCCCTAAAATCACTATTCCGTGAGAAAATGGATCATTTGTACGTATTAGGTCACCACAAGATTTCCAAAAGTAAGAATCATCAATTGGTTCAAGTTTCCACCAATCAGGATATACTTTCATTTCATAAAACTGAGTCATAATCTGTATTATTTGCTTTGGACACGGTTGTTGATCATTTCTGCTGTTAATTATTTCAAGCAAAAATTCATGCCCAGTATTACGGCACGCTGCTGCCACTTCTAGAACCTTGTCTCTTTGCATATTAAATATGTCCTGAGGGTCGTCTGTCCTCATTGGGGCTAAGAGTTTTATTGTTTGCGTTTCAGGCCATTCTCTTAGAAAAGAGCTCAAGTCGCAATCACAGTCTAATTGAAGAGGAAATATGCCCGATTTTTCAATGGGTCTTCCTACCCACAAATTGTGATCTGCAGCTTTAAACAAGGCCTCTTGTCCATATTGGTTATCTACTATGATCCCAAGACTGTTATACATTTTACTCATTTTTATAACTGCCTCTAAGGCGAGCAGTTTAAAACCTGAAATTGTTTTACTCGGATTATCGTGTGATCTGAATTGTTCAAATTGTTTTCTATGATCAAACGCAAATGTGTACAGCTTTGGATAAGTCTTTCGACGAGTGGTTGAACGATGTATCTGTTCCAATTTGATATCATGTCTCAAAGAAAATTCAGGACTTCCAGTATTGATAAAAAATTTTAGCTCATACTCAGAGGGATAAGCTGGTGCACATCCGTGCCTCGAAACGGTTAGAGCACCACAAGCGTTTGCATACTCGCCACATTTTTCGAGTTTCTCATTATTAAGCCATCCATATAAAAATCCAGACATGAACCCATCTCCAGCACCCAAAACGTTAAAAACTTCTATCTCTTTTCCTGAAATGGTAATTCCATTTTCCCAGTTTCCAACGGTATCATTGAAAATTGTGCATCCTAAAGCTCCCCGTTTACAAACTATTATTCCGTCAAAAATGCGCCTTGCATTCTCAATAGCTTGCAATGTGTCTAGAGAGCCGCCAGCCATTTTCCATTCCTCTTCTGTACCGATCACTAAGTCACAAAATGGCAGTATTTTTCGTATATGATTTGTTACAAAATCACTCTCCTCAAATCTATTTTCTCCATCATTATGGCTGCCAAGTGTCCAAAGATTTGGACGATAATCGATGTCAAATACAACTCTACGGCCCGCATCTTTAGCATATTTCATTGCCAAAAAACTTGCTTCACTGACATTTGTTTTTGAGAAATGTGTACCTGTAACTAAAGTGGCTTTACTTGATGCTATAAAATCTCGCGAAATATCCTCTGGGGTAATTGCCATATCCGCACAATTCTCTCTAAAAAATATCAGTGGGAATTGATGCTGGTTTCTGATACCTAACAGAACCAATGCTGTTAATCTCTCTGGGTCAATTTTTACTTGACTGATGTCTACTTTTTCTCGCTCCAGCTGTTCAATAATAAATCGGCCCATGTGCTCATCACCAACCTTTGTAATCAAAGCTGTTTTCAAGCCAAGTCTTGAACTACCTATACTTATATTTGTAGGTGAACCACCAACATATTTGGCAAAAGAGACCATGTCCTCAAGACGACCGCCAACTTGTTCTCCATACAAATCAACGGACGAACGTCCTATGCAAACTAAATCTAATTTTTGTTCAATTTTGACCATTTTCTAATTGTTTGTCTGCCCAGAAACAAATTCTATCCGACTTATTTGTAAGTCTCCCCAAACTCTGTTTCTAATTTATCAAGCTCCGCTCCACCTGCCATTAAAGCTCTTAAATTCCCCATATCTAGGTTGGCTCTCTCGTCACTAGCAAGCACCCTTCCGCGATTCAAAAATGTAAACCTATCTCCCAATATTTTAGCGTGCATATCATTATGGGTTATAAAAATTATTGCAATCTCTCCAAGTTCCTTAACTTTTCTAATGGTACGCAATACTTCAAGTTGCTGCTTTTGTCCTAAAGCCGATGTTGGCTCATCTAATATCAGAACTTTTGCTCCAAAATATATTGCTCTTGCAATAGCCAAGGTTTGACGCTGACCTCCAGACATTGTCCCGATTGGCTGATTTGGGTCTGCTACATCAATACCCAGCTTCGCCATTTCTTCCTTTGTTATTTGGTTCATGACCTTAAGATCAAGAGATATACCTCTAGTAATTTCACGACCAAGAAAAAAATTCCGAGATACACTCATTAAAGGCTGCAACGCAAGGTCTTGATATACTGTGCCTATTCCAGAATTCACAGCATCTCTGGGCGACTTGAACTTAACCCTATTCCCATATAAATTTATTTCCCCTTCATCGGGAATATGAACCCCGGATAAAAGTTTTATCAAGGTCGATTTACCTGCACCATTATCACCCAAAAGAGCAGTAATTTCTCCTTTAAACACTTTGAAAGAAATATCCTTCAAAGCAATAATATTCCCAAAAAATTTAGAAATCCCCTTAAATTCTATTGTTGGTGTCATTCCTAACCTTTGACTATTCTGTCCCTCAGGAACTGATTGAGTAACGCAGAGCCTAGTATCAGCATACCAAGCATCACCCTGAATAAATTATTATCTATAAATGGTACAAAGTTTATTCCGCGGCTTGCTATGGCAAAAATTAATGCACCCAACACTGCCCCTACTACGGAACCATATCCCCCTGTAAGAGCACAACCACCTATCACCGCTGCAGCAATGGCATGCAACTCTCTAAAATCTCCCGCTTTTGGGTCTGACGCTCCTGAAGTCATCACTGTAAGAACCCCCAATAAGCAGGCTAAACATGCAGAAATCATAAATAAACTTATTTTCACACGTGCAACTGGCACACCAACTGCACGTGCAGCAACTGGGTCTCCACCAGAAGCATATATCCAATTTCCGTAAGGAGTTCTGGATGTCACATAAGCAATGATACAAACCAAGAAAACAAAGTAATAGACTTCAGCATCGAATGGAACGCCAAAGGCTCGATCAAATGCAAAGATATTGTCTACTATGGTTGGATCCTCCCCACCCCCTGGTGGTGGCTTAATTAATGGCTTTATAGATAATCTCGACTGATTAAAAAAAGTTTGACTCAAAAAAACCGCAAAACCCCTGCTTGCGAACCAGAAAGCCAATGTCACTATAAAGCTAGGAAGGCCTGTTCTTACAACAATAGTTCCTATGATAAAACCCAAAAAGGCAAGTTCTATAAAGGTGAGAAGTATAGCAAATTGAATTGGAACCCCAAATAACATTAAAATGGCAAAACTATGGCCGGCTAAAGCTATGTTAGCCCCCATACTCAAATCAAATTCCCCCGCTATCATCAAAAGCGAAGCCCCGATTGCCAATATTCCCACAAATGCGGCCAGCTCAACCCAAGCTTGGATACCAATTGGGTTCAACCACATAGCCCCAAAAGTTCCACTTATTGAGGTGAGTATCATAAAAGTAACCACAATAATAAGAAGTCCAAATATTGAACCTAACTCAGGCCTTGAAAATATATTTTTAAAAAAACCTATCTCTCTTATTCGCTCATCTGAAGTATTCATTTGTGTACCAATCTTTAACAAAGCCTGGCGATTTTTTTAAGTCGCCAGGCTTTTAACTTAAATATTCGCTTGATAGTAGTTTATCTCTCAACTCCTGCGAGTTTCTTGACCAGCTCTACGTTACCTTGAGTAACAAAGCCAGGTCCAGAGTTGATTGAGTTTCCAGGAAGAGTACCATTACGATGGTTTAGATGTAACACAACCACTGGAATATATCCTTGTAAGAATTGCTGCTGATCAATAGCATATGCTACTGTTCCATCGATAATTCCATCGACAATCGCAGGTCCTAGGTCAAAACAACCTAGCACAACGCTTCCTGACTTGCCCATCTCTTTTAATGCTGCAATCGTTGGATCACAACCTGTTGGACCAACCGCCATAATAGCATTTGTATCCGGGTTCGAAGTCATATGTGCAATCACAGTGTTTTTAATATCATCAAAGTCTGTTGAAACTTCTACCATATTTAGAGATTCACCCATACCGTCTGCAAAGCCTTGGCATCTATCCTTGAGAGCTGTATTCATTGGCTCATGGTTAAAGCAAACTCCGTTAGACCCTCCAAGGCCTTTACTCTTCTCACCGCCGCCTAAGCCAGCCTCATACTCTGGCTGGCCTACGTGCATCACGGCACCAAGGCTTTTAGATACCCCTGCTCCCGAGTTCATTGAAATAACTGGAATGCCTGCCGCCACTGCAGCTTCAATTGGTCCACCTAAAATATCAGGTGCTGGTATCGATACTACGAGTCCATCAGGATTTTGTGCAATAGCAGCTTCAATTAAAGATGCCATTTCGTTTAGATCACCTGTTGGGGGGTTTCTATATTGTACATTTGCTCCCGTATCTTCACGTGCAGCCTCCACACCGTTTCTCACGACACCCCAGAAAGCGTCTGTGTCCGAACCGTGTGTAACAACAATGATGTTTGCGGTGTGTCCACCAGCAAATAGTGAAGTTGTGGTCATAAGCAAAGCACCCACAACAGCTAATAATTTCTTCATTATTCCCTCCTTGTTATTTTGTTTAATAAAAAAATATATGCTAAGATATAAATCTCATTTCTATTAAAGTTCAACTCAAAAATTGCTTTGATAGGCAACTTTTTTAATGGTGGAATAATTATGTGTTAAATGAGAAATAAGATATATATATGGTGAAACATTTTAATCTAAATTTAGGGGTGTAAAATGAAAGACATTGGCGTTGGAGTTATTGGCACAGGGTTCATGGGCAAGGCCCATTCGATAGCATATAGCGGTTCAGCATCTGTTTTTGGAACTGGTTTAAGACCAAAATTAGAAATAGTTTGTGATCTTAGTCCGGAAAGAGCCAGCCAGAGAGCCACAGACCTTGGATTCTCAAGGTACACTGCTAACTGGCAGGAAGTTGTATACGACCCTAATGTAAAATTAGTTTCTGTTTGCACCCCAAATGATACACATGCTGAAATAGCCATAGCAGCACTCAACGAGGGCAAACATGTTTGGTGTGAAAAACCAATGTCAAGTTCCCTTTCAGACAGCAAAAAAATGTTAGATGCCTTTAAAGACAGTACAGCAAAAACTATCATCGGTTACAACTACACAAAAAATCCGGCTGTTATACATGCCCGAGAATTGGTAAAAAATGGTACAATCGGAAGGGTAGCTGCATTTTTCTGCCGATATGATGTTGATAATGAAGCTGATGAAAGTAAAACCTGGTCATGGAGAATGTCTCGCAAAGCTTCAGGAACTGGTGCGAATGGAGACATACTCAGTCATGTTATTAGTGTAGCTCATTATCTGGTCGATTCGGAAATTTGTCGGGTCGCTGGAGATATCAACATTGTTCATACCGAGAGGTACGATGAAAAAGAAAAAAAGAAAAAGAAGGTTGACAATGATGATATCATTTCAGCTCTAATACATTTCAAAAATGGTGTAAAAGGACACATTGGTGCAAGTAGAGTATCTTGGGGTAAAAAATGTGGCTTTACTTGGGAAATACATGGCACAAAGGGAACCATTTGCTTTGACCAAGAAAGGTTAAACGAACTCAAAGTATTTACAAGGCAAGAGCAATCATCTACTGATGGGTTTAGGACAATCCTTACGGGCCCAGAACACCCATTTTACGCTTCTTTTCTTCCAAATGGTGGCCATAGCCTTGGCTTTATGGATGTAAAAATGTGTGAACTACAAACTTTATTATTCGCTATTGAACACGACACTTCTACTTGGCCTGATTTTGTGGCAGGATATTATATTGAAAAGGTGATGGAAGCTATAGACCTTTCAGCAACTGAAGGTTTGTGGAAAAAAATCTCCTAAGCACCGATTCATATCTCTAAGCCAGACAATTTGACTGGCTTTCCGGATCTTGCAGATTTACCCGCAGCCTCTGCAATCAAAAGAGAGTTTAAGCCATCAACACCAGTGGGACTAGGTTGGGTACCATTAGCAAAGGATTCAACAAAGGCCATCATTTCGATTTTGTAAGCCTCTGCATACCTTGAAGTAAAAAACTCGTGCAGCTTTGGTCTAGAAAAACCCTTTTTTGTAGCAATTTCAATATCTGAGGGTCTCATATTTTTTGCCGCAATGGTTCCCTTAGAACAATGTATTTCTACTCGTTGGTCATAACCATAGGTAGTTCGCCTAGAATTTGAAATAATCACTTGCTGACCGCCTGGCATAGTTAAAATAGCTGTGGCTGTATCATAGTCTTTTGTGTCTCCAAATTTGGTGAATAAATTTGATCCATATGCCATTACACTATTAGGTGCTTCACCCAAAATATATAGCACCATATCAAAATCGTGGATCATCATATCCTTAAAAATTCCACCCGAAATTTTTGTGTACTCCATGGTAGGGGGATTGGGATCACGAGAAATAATCTGAATGATCTCTGGGTTTCCAAGATTACCTGTAGATAGTTTTTCTTTCAATTTAAAAAAATTTGGATCAAATCTGCGATTAAATCCTATCATTAAAAAACTATTGAAATTATTTAAGTATTTTAGGCATTTTTTTACTTGGCTTATCGATAAGTCTATTGGCTTCTCACAAAAAATTGCTTTTCCAGATCTTGAGCCGAGCTTTATTAGCTCCGTATGTGTTGGAGTTGGGCTACATATAACAATCCCTTGAATATTTTTTGAAGCCATTATTTCTGAAACAGAAAGAGCTAAACAACCATAAGTCGTAGCCAGATCATTTGCCACCACTTGGTTTTTATCTGAGACGGCAACTAAATTAATGTGGGTTAAAGTATTTAGATTCTCAGCATGTATGCGGCCTATTCTACCTAATCCAATTACTGCCAAATTCATTAGCTTCCTCCATTTTTTTCAACAACAATAATAATGGATATTCCAAATTAAATGAAAAGAGTTAAAATTCCAAATATATTGTAGGAACTCGAAAAATGATTAGTTCATTAAAATATTATTCCGATTGCATATGCGCTACTGATAGTTATTTTAAAAAATGCTAGTAAGCATTTAAACAAAAAAATTTGGAGAAAGATTTGTCTGTAAATTTGGAATTAAAATTATTTGATAATCTAGAAAATAAAAAATCTCACTCATCTAATTTAAGAGAAATAGTGCAAATGACTACCAAAAGAGATCAGGTACCTTTTGCAATAGACATACAAAAAAAAATACCAATATACGACGGAAAATCTCTAGCTTCATTGCAAGAAAATACAGCTAAATGTACAAAACTGCTTCACGAGTGGGCGTGGGTATTTTCTGAAGGTCCAGGTATTATTGTAATCAAAGAGGCAATATCAAATTTAAATGTCATTGCTCAAGCTACTAGAGTTTTTGAGGGAATAATTGAAGTTGAAAAAGAAGCAAAAATATCAGGAGATCATTTTGGGAAACCAGGTAATAACGATAGAGTTTGGAATTCTCTTGAAAAACATTGTAATAGTAATCCTGCCAATTTCATAGACTACTATAAATCTTCTGCCATTAATCTTGCTGCATTGGCCTGGCTAGGACCAGGATATCAATTGACCGCACAAGTGAATCGAGTCAACCCTGGAGGCGATGCTCAACAACCCCACCGTGACTACCATCTTGGATTTATGTCCCCTGAGAAAGCTAAATTTTATCAGCGCCACGTTCATTTAATCTCTCCATATCTAACATTACAGGGAGCTATTGCCCATTGTGATATGCCAATAGAAAGTGGACCTACCCAATTATTACCATTTTCACAAAAGCTGGAGCGGGGATATGTGTCTATAGGACAGGCTGATGTTAGACAAGTCTTTCTAGACAATTATGCACAACTAAGTTTAAAATCTGGAGATATGATTTTCTTTAACCCAGCTGTCTTTCATGCAGCTGGGGAAAATCAGTCTTCAAGTATTTTACGGTTAGTAAATTTATTGCAGATATCATCACCTTTTGGAAGAGCTATGGAGAAAATTGATAGGAGAAGAATGTGCCTCACTCTTTACCCTAAACTCTTAGAGGCAAAAAAGTCTATTACGATATCTAAACTTGAACTGATAAATGTAATATCAGCTTTTGCTGAAGGATATTCATTTCCCGTCGATCTAGATTTAGACCCCCCTGTGAATGGGAATGCACCCAAAACTCAGGCAGAATATCTTTTTGAAGCATTAGAAAACCAGGAAACACTTGAGATTTTCAGTTCAAAAATAAGCTTTTAGACTTTAGCTCAGAGCGATTGAATGGATGCACTCAAAAGAAAGAAGAGAGCAGAAAAAATATCCAATTTAAGTTAGCTCGCAATCTCAGCATGATATTCATCTCTTTTGCGTTAATGGCCCTGCTTAATTTGATATAAATATTAAGTGACACAATATTCCCAATATTGGGTGGACTAAAAGAGGCAGAAGCATATGCAGAATGCGATTTAATGACAATTGAAGAACGTTGGGATCACAAGGACGGTTTTCAGGATTGCGCGAGTTATTAAACTTAAGACCAACTTTTAGCTACAGAATTTTAATACAGTATAACTTCTATAAGTTTATTATTCATGTTACTTTTATTTATCATAGCAGAAACATAAGGCGGTCGGAGGTATTATGAATAAAAAACTAATAGTATTGATAAAAGTAATGTGTATTTGTTTTTTGGGAAATGGGGCTTATGGAAAATCCCAAATAAAAGAATGGGAAGAAAAAGCATGTTCTGATCTTTATGGATCAATTGGCTTGTTTACGCACCTCTCTGACGAAAAGTGGAAAGAAAAAAATGAAAAGAAGGCTGCATTTTATGCCTCTGTGGCTGCAAATTATGCAATCATTTTTGAAACAGTGTGTAAGGATGAATAGTCTGATATTGGGCTGTTGCATTGTACGGGAATATAAATCAATATTCCAATTCAATAAAATAGGCACAAAACCGGAGTTGGGTTATTTGACATAGTTTAGCTTTCTGGCGGTGCACCACCTTGGGCAGTCCGTTTGGCGATAAAGGCTTGAAGTGCGGCAACCTTGTCACCATTGACCTTAACTGAGGAGTCTTGGCTTACAATTTCTTGCCAAACTTTCGTAGCTCGGACGCTGGCGTCCTTAGACCCCCTCTCTGTCCATGTGCCAAAGTTCGCGTAGTCATGAACTATGGGTTCGTAGAACTCGGTAGTGTAGCGTTCCATC
>MDTE01171535.1_pt1 | contig 16691 bp, 14 predicted proteins | sample 811231 | NCBI WGS metagenome assembly MDTE01 (sample SAMN05326651, study PRJNA326480) | marine metagenome | isolation source: seawater | place: Indian Ocean: Red Sea | collected 2010
ATGCCCCAGACCCATCTCGCCACTGTCGTCGGCTCCGTCGACGACCGCAGCCCCGCCGGCATCGCTGCCGCCGTGGGCCGCCTGGTGAGCGACGGCACCCTCCCCGCCGAGTCCCGCCTCCCCACCGTGCGTTTGCTGGCCCGGGAACTCGACGTCAGCCCCTCGACGGTGACCGACGCCTGGCGCCGCCTCCAGCACGCCGGCCTCGTGGTCACCGACGGCCGCCGGGGCTCCTTCGTGCGGGCACGGCGGCGTCCCGACGAGCCCGAACGCTTCTGGCAGGTGCCCGTGGACCCCGACGCCTACCGGCTGGACCTCAGCCTCGGCACGCCCGACCCGCGGCTGCTGCCGCCGATCGGCTCCGCGCTCACGGGCCAGCATGACGACGACCCGGTCACGAGCTACCTCGCCGATCCCACCATCCCGGAGCTGACCCGCCTGCTCCACGGCACCTGGCCGTTCCCGCCGGGTGCCCTCACCGTGGTCGACGGGGCCATGGACGCCCTCGACCGCCTCATCGCCGAGACCGTCACCTTCGGTGACCGCGTCGTCGTCGAGGACCCCGGCTTCCCGCCGGCGCTCGACATGCTCGACCTGGCCGGGGCCGAAATGCTTCCCGTTCCCATGGTCGAGGGTGGACCCGACACCGATGCCTTCGCCGCCGCCCTGGCACGCCGTCCCGTCGCCGTCCTCCTCCAACCGCGGGCCCACAACCCGACCGGCTGGAATCTCTCACCCGGACGGGCCGACCGGCTGGCCGAACTCCTCGACGGCACCGGCATCCTCGTGATCGAGGACGACCACTCCGGCGACGTCTCCGGCGTCCCCCTCGAGAGCCTCGGCACCCGACTCCCCGACCAGGTCGTCCACGTCCGCAGCTACTCCAAGGGCTACGGCCCCGACCTGCGCCTGGCGGCCGTCGGCGGCCGGCGCGACGTCATCGACCGGCTCGTGCACCGGCGCCAACTCGGGCCCGGCTGGAGCAGCCGCCTGCTGCAGCGGGTCCTCCTGCACCTCCTCGAGGACCCGGTCGTCGCGACCTCGGTGGCCCAGGCCGCCGAGGCCTATCGCCACCGCCGCACGACACTCGTCGACCTCCTCGCCGACCGCGGGATCCGGGTCCCCGGCGTTTCGGGGTTCAACCTGTGGATGGAGGTCGCCGACGAGACCACGGCACTCGTCTCCCTCGCTGCGCAGGGAATCGGCGCCGCGCCCGGCAGCCCGTTCCGGGTCGCCCCCGACGACCGACACCACCTGCGGCTCACGATCAGTGCCGTCAACCGCGACTTCGCGGCACTGGCCGACACCCTGGCGGACGCCTCCCGGGCGCCGGGCCGCAGGCGGGGCCGAGCATGATGCACCCGTGCTGACCCGGCGCCGCTTCCTCACCGCTGCCGGTGCCACGGGGCTGCTGCTCGGCCTCGGATGCGCATCCGGCTCCCGAACCCCGACTGCACCGACCGCGCGTTCGATCCCCGACCCGGTCGATTGGCGGATCACCCGCTGGGGTGCCGATCCGTTCACCCGCGGCGCCTACTCGTACCTGCCGACCGGGACCTCCGCCCGCTTCCGGCGGGACCTGGCCCGACCCGTCGACGACCGGGTGTTCATCGCCGGCGAGGCGACGGACGAGGACTTCCCGGCGTCCGTCCACGGGGCCTACCAGTCCGGGCTCCGCGCTGCGGGACAGGTGCTGGAGGCTCACCAGGGCGGCACGGTGCTCGTCGTCGGCGCCGGCGCCGCAGGGCTCGGAGCCGCCGGCCGCCTGCAGGAGAATGGCGTCGGCGTCACCGTCCTCGAGGCCCGCGATCGGATCGGCGGCCGGGCCTGGACCATCGACCTCGGTGGCGCCCCCGTCGACCTCGGCGGGTCGTGGCTGCACAGCGTCGCCACCAACCCCCTCGCCGACCTGGCGGTCGACCTGGGCATCACCATCGTCCCCACCGACTACGACAACTCGATCCTCCACGACACCGACGGCTCGCGGCTGCCCTGGAGCCGTCTCGACCACCTCTACGAGGCCGTCGAGGAGGCCGTGCTCGGTCACGGCTCGACGCGGTCGATGGGTTCCGAGCTGGCACCCATCCGTGCAGGCCTGTCCGAGGAGGAGCAGCGCTGGTTCGACTACGTCGTCGTCTCCGAGGTCGAGCACTGGTATCCGGCCCATGTCGACGACCTGGCCCTCGCCACCGCCTACGAGGGAGCGATGCCGCGAGGTGGCGACTCGGTGCCCGCCACCGGCTATGCCCCGATCATCGCCGACCTGGCCGATGGCCTCGACATCCGCCTCGGGACCCGGGTGCGCGAGGTTGGGCGCTCCGCCACCGGCGTCGTACTCCAGACCGACCAGGGCGAGCACGCCGCCGACGCCGTCGTCGTCACCCTGCCGCTCGGCGTGCTGCAGGCCGACGACGTGGCGTTCGCTCCCGCGCTGCCCCACTCGCACCTGGCGGCCATCCAGAAGTTGGGCATGGGGAACATGGAGAAGGTGGTCCTGCGCTTCGCCGAGCCCTTCTGGGACACCGATGTCGATCTCATCTCCTACGTCCCGGCCGAACGCGGCCGATTCGCGGAGTGGTACAACGCCGTGCCCTGGACGGGCGAGCCGATCCTCGTCGGCTTCAACGCCGGCCGGACCGCACGGGACCTCCTTGCCTGGAGCGACGAGGGGATCCTCGAGGCGGCGCTCGGCACCCTCGACCTGATGTACGGGTGACCGGACGACCATCCCCGACCGTTGCCGCCAGACTGGCGCCGTGAGCGAATCCCCACCTCTCGGCGACCGGCCCCTCGACGGCTGGCGGGTCGGCATCACGGCCGACCGGCGTTCCGACGCCCAGCTCGACCTGCTCGAGCGCCGTGGTGCCGTGCCGGTCCACGGCTGCACGATGCGCACGGTGAACCTGACCCAGGACGCCCGGCTTCTCGCAGTGTCGCGTGCGCTCGTCTCCGACCCCCCGCAGACGCTGGTGCTCGAGACCGGCATGGGCCTGACCATGTGGCTGGAGGCCATGGACGAGGTCGGCGTCGGCGCCGACCTGCGGGCCGCACTCGCCCACTGCGAGGTGGTCGCCCGGGGGCCGAAGGCGGTGAGTGCCGCCCGACGGGCCGGCCTGGAGGTGGCCTGGTCGGCCCCGAACGAACTGTTCGCCGAGGTCGCCGACCACGTGGCGTCCACCGGGGGCCGCGGCCGGGTGGCCGTGCAGCTCGACGGGACCGAGGAGGAGGTGCTGGTGGCCCCGCTGGCCGCCTCCTGCGGCGAGGTCGTGGCCGTCCCGGTCTACCGCTGGGCGCTCCCCGAGGACCTCGGACCGGCGCGTGCCCTGGTCGACGCGGTCTGCGACGGCGGGGTCGATGCCGTGACGTTCACGACCAAGCAGGCGGCGGTGCACCTGGTCGACGTGGCCGAGGCACAGGGGAGGCGGGACGAGTTGGTCGCCGCCCTCGACGGCGAGCGGGTGGTGCCGGTCTCGGTCGGTCCGGTCTGCTCGGCCCGCATGCGGGACCTGGGAATGACCGGCCTCGTCGAGCCGGTGCGGGCCAGGTTGGTGGCGATGGTCGACGCGCTCGCCGACCACGCGAGGGAACGATCCGCCTGACCGCTCGAGACGGCGGCAACGGCGTCTTCAAGGCCCTCTAGGACGAGCGCCTGATTCCGCTACTCCTGGAGAAGGCGGAGGGTGGTGACCTGTCGGCCGCGCCCGCCATCGCCGCCCGTGGAACCGACCAACTCAGTGGGATGGTCGACGGTTCCAGCCCCTGTGCCATGGCCATCGGACTGGCCTTCCTCGGCGACGGCCACGCCCCGCTCGACACCTCCTGCACCGCAGACAAGCCCGGCGGGGACTTCTCGATCCTCGGGGAACTCCCCTGCTGGAGCCCTCGGGGCCCGGAACGGCCTGGTCAGTCCCCCGCCCGGGCCACCAGTGCCGAGATGGCCTCGACGATCGGACCGTGGACCTCGACGGGGAGGTCGTGGCCCATGCCCTCGAACACGAGCAACTCGGCGCCCGGAACCGCGGCGGCCGTCTCCTCGCCTCCCTGCGGAACGACCAGCCGATCCGCGTCACCGTGCACGACGAGCGTGGGCACGGCGACGCCACCCAGGGCCTCCGTGCGGTCGCCGTCCGCGATGATCGCCGCCATCTGCCGGGCGGTGCCCTCCGGGTGCCAGGCCCGGTCGATCGTTGCCTCCGCGAGAGCCCGCGAGCGGTCCTCGTCGAAGAACTCGCCGCTGATCAGCCGGGAACCCTCGACGCCGGCGGCAATGCGGCCCTCCCGGGTCCCGGGGTCGGGTGCCATCAACGCACCGGTCACCTCCGAATCGCCGACGATGAAGCGGGGCATCGACATGATCGAACACAGCGACCGGGTCCGGTCCGGGTGGTGGATGGCGATCCGCTGGGCGATCATGCCGCCCATCGAGGCCCCCACGATGTGGGCCGAGCCGATGCCGAGCGCATCGAGCACGCCGACGGCGTCGTCGGCCATGTCGGCCAGCGAGTACGGCGAGTCGACCGGCTCGCCGGCCAGCGCCGCCTCGAAGAGTGCCATCATGTCCGGCACCCCGAGATCGTCAAGCCAGGTCGACAGGCCCACGTCCCGGTTGTCGAACCGGATGACCCGGTGGCCGGCGTCGGCCAGCGAACGGCAGAGGTCGTCGGGCCAGACGATCATCTGTGCGCCCAGCCCCATGACGAGCAGCACCGGCGGATCCGACGGGTCGCCGAACTCCTCGACCTCGATGTTGATTCCGTTGGCCTCGACCTGCCGCAAGGCATGCCTCCTTGTTCCGTCCTCCCGTCGGCCTCTAGGTTTGCACGATGGGCCAAGAGATATGGCAGCGGACAGCAACCGAACTCGCTGCCCTGATCGCCTCGGGGGAGGCCTCGAGTAGGGAGGTGGTCGACGCCCACCTCGGACGCATCGACGAGGTCAACGGCCACTGCAACGCCGTCGTCCGCGTGCTCGTCGACGAGGCACGTGCCGAAGCCGACGCCGCCGATGCCGCGATGGCCGCCGGCGACGACCTGGGGCCCTTCCACGGCGTGCCCTTCACGGTGAAGGAGAACCTGGACGTGGCAGGGACCCCCACGACGCAGGGACTTCCGGTGTTCGCCGACCTGGTCGCCCCGACCGACGCCCCGATCGTCGAACGCATGCGATCCGCCGGGGGCATCCCGATCGGCCGCACCAACCTGCCCGAACTCGGACTACGTGTCAGCACCGACAACCCCTTGCACGGCCTGACCCGCAACCCCTGGCACCCGGGCCTCTGCGCCGGCGGGTCGTCGGGCGGCGAGGGGTCGGCGATAGCGACCGGCATGTCGCCGCTGGGCCTCGGCAACGACATCGGAGGATCGGTCCGGAATCCGGCCTTCTGCTGCGGGATCACCTCGCTCAAGCCCAGCCACGGACGCCTCCCGTCGTTCAGCGCCTTCGAGCACGACCAGAACCCGCCGCTCTCGTCACAGGTGATGCTGACGGACGGCCCGATGGCCCGGTCCGTGGCCGACCTGCGCACGGCACTCGGGGTGCTCCATGGACGCGACCCCCGCGACCCCCGATCGGTGACCGTTCCGCTCGAGGGACCGGAGGCCCCCCGACGTGCAGCGGTGGTCCGCCAGGTGCCGGGGATCGACCTGCACCCCTCGGCGATCGACGGGGTGGACCGTGCAGCCGACGCCCTGGCTGCCGCCGGCTGGGACGTCGACGACGCCGTCCCGCCGGAACTGGAACGCTGCAGCGACATCTGGGCGCACCTGCTCGCCAACGACATCGGCGTCCTCATGGAGGCGGCACGACCGATCCTGAGCGACGAACTGGGTGCGTTGCTGGACGGGATGGCCGCCGAGTACTCCACGGAGGCCCTTGCCCCGACCGTCGTCCAGGCCGAGTACATGCGCCTCGCCCGGGAATGGGGCCTCTTCTTCGTCGACCTCCCGGTCCTGGTCATGCCGGCCTGGACCCAGCCGCCGTTCCCGCACGGCGCCGACCTCTCGGGCGATGTCGAGATGGCAGAACTTTCAGAACTCCTGCGCTGCATCATCCCCGGCAACGTTCTGGCCCTGCCCGTCGTGGCAGTCCCGGTCGGCGTCTCCGACGGGCTCCCGCTCGGCGTGCAGTGCTACGCCGACCGCTGGCGCGAGGACCTCTGCCTGTCGGCGGCGGGCGACATCGAGGCGGCCCTCGGAGCGATCACCCCCATCGACCCGATAACCGGCTGACCTCTGCTCACCCGGCGGGCCTGGTCGCCCGGATCAGCTTGACGGGGACGCCGGCGGCCTCGGTCTTCTCACCGGCGGCCTCGAGTCCACGGGCCCGCAACGCCGCCTCGATGGCCACGACGTCCACGATCGTCGTCTCCTGCTCGTGGTCGTGGTGGGTGGCGTGCTTCGGGTGGTCCGGATGCGTGAAGTCCTCGTCCATCAGCACGATCCGGCCGCCGGGGGCGAGCACCCGCGCCAGTTCGTCGAATGCCGCCTCGAGGTCGACCCAGTGGTGGACGGCGTTGACGGTCCAGAGCACGTCGACCGAACCGTCGGGCACCGGCAGTGACTCGGCCACACCGTCCGCCACGGTTATGCGGGAACGGGCCCGTTGGAAGGGGCGCCGCACCGACAGGATCGTGCGCATGAAGCGGGAGGGTTCGACGGCGGTGACCCGGGCGCCCCGCCGGGCGGCCAGCACGGTCGCCGGACCCATGCCGGCACCCACGTCGACGGCGTGCTCGCCCGCGGCCGGTGCCGCCATGGCGAACACCTCGCGGTTGACGTCGGACTGCCAGAACTTGCGGATCTGGAGCAGCCAGTGGAGCTTCGTCCGCAACCCCTTGTCGTGCTCATGGCGGTGGTGGTCGTGGCCCATCACCGGATCCTGCCACGGCCCGGAATCTCGCTGCGAACCCTCGCCGTGCGAGACTGGCGCCCGAGCAGCGCCGATCCGACCATCGAAGCGACCATGTCAGACGCCACGAACCCCCAGCCACTGGGCGGCAACGAGATGCCCCGCTTCGGCGGCATCGCCACATTCATGCGACTCCCCGGCACCAGCGGGCCGGCCGACCTGGACGTCGCCGTGGTCGGCGTGCCGCTCGACATCGGCACCTCCAACCGTCCCGGCGCCCGCTTCGGCCCCCGGGGAATCCGCGACGAGTCGGTCCTGCTGCGCCCCTACAACATGGCGACGAAGGCCGCCCCGTTCGACAGCCTCCGGATCGACGACACCGGCGACGTGGCCACCAGCCCCTACGACCTGCTGACCGCCGTCGACGCCATCGAGAGCCACTTCGACGGCCTCCTCGAACACGGGGTCGCCACCGCGGCGATGGGCGGGGACCACACGATCGTGCTGCCGATCCTGAAGGCCATGGCAAAGCGGCACGGCCCCGTCGGGCTGGTCCACGTCGACGCCCACACCGACATCAACGACACCATGTTCGGCTCCAAGGTCGCCCACGGCACACCGTTCCGACGGGCCGTCGAGGCCGGGGTCCTCGACTGCGACCGGGTCGTCCAGATCGGCGTACGCGGCACCGGCTACGCCGCCGACGACTTCGACTGGTCCCGCCAGCAGGGCTTCCGGGTCGTGCAGGCCGAGGAGTGCTGGCACCGCAGCCTCGAACCCCTCATGGCCGAGGTGCGCGAGCAGGTGGGCGGCGGCCCCGTCTATCTCAGCTTCGACATCGACGGCCTCGACCCGGCCTTCGCGCCCGGCACCGGCACCCCCGAGGTGGGCGGCCTCACCATGCCCCAGGCCCTCGAGGTCATCCGAGGCTGCCGGGGGCTCGACCTGGTCGGCTGCGACGTCGTCGAGATCGCCCCCATCTACGACACCAGCGGGATGACCAGCCTCGTCGGCGCCAACCTGCTCTACGAGATGCTCTGCGTGCTGCCCGGTGTCCAGTACCGCGACTGACGCGCCGGACACGGCGGAGGGCAGGACGAGGCTCCTCCCGTACTTCCTGATCCTGTTCGGGATGTCGGCGGGCCTGGCGTCGATCATGACGCTGCTGGCCGAACTGCGGTCGGAACTGGGGTTCTCGGAGGCGGGAATCGGCCTCGCCATCGGGGCGGGCTTCGGCGCCGCCTTCGTGGCCACCCTCGTCATGGCCCCGCGGGCCGACCGGGGCCACGCGCCGCTCCTGCTGCGCGTCGGCATCCTCCTCGGCATCGCCGCGATGGTGCTGCTCGCCGTCGGCGACCAACTGTGGCACTTCGTGTGCGGACGCCTGGTCCTCGGCTTCGCCCTCGGGACGGCCGGCCCCGGTGCCCGCCGCACCGTGATCGTCGCCGACCCCGACAACCTGGGGCGCAACATGGGCCGCCTCGGGGCGTGGGACGTCGGCGGGTTCGTGGTCGGCCCGATGATCGCCGCCGGCCTCAACGCGGTCGGCGGGTTCCGCCTGACGTTCTGGGTGATGGCTGGCCTGCTGGTCCTCCTGCTCCCGGCCTCCTTCCACGCACAACCGGACCAGGGCGTCCAGGACACCGAGGGTCGCGGCCTCAGGGGCCTGATGCGCATCCGCCGGCTGGTCGGCGCCTTCTTCGTCGTCGCCGCCTACTTCGTCTTCATCGGCGCCATGGAGGCCGTCTGGATCCTGGAGCTCGACACCCGCGGCGCCTCGAGCACCGCCATCGGCCTGGGGCTCACCCTGGCGGCACTGCCGATCCCCCTGCTGTCCCCCTGGGGTGGGATCCTGGCCCAGCGCTACGGCGCCAGGCGCTGGGCGATCGGCAGCCTCTCGGCGGTCAGTCTGGCGGTCGTCTTCTACGGCCTCGTCCCCGGCGTCGTGGGCCTGCTGCTCGTCACCATGCTCACATCGGCACTGGAGGGATTCGGCTTTCCGTCGGCGCCGATGCTGGTCGCCGCCGCCGTGCCCGAGGACCGGCAGGCATCCGCACAGGGGCTCATGGGTGCGGTCGAGCTGGCGACCGGTGCCGTCGCCGCCATCGTCTTCGCCGCCCTCTACGACGCCACCGACGACACGACCGTCTGGAGCACGGTCGCCGTCGTGATGGCGATCCTGCTGGCGGTCGGTGCGATCCTCACCCGTCCCCCGGATGGGCAACCAGTGCGCCCCGGCGTACCCTTCGGCCTGATCAGGAGGCTCTTTCGATGACCAACGCTCTGCTGCACGCCTTCGCCCCACCGGCGAAGCCCGAGTCCGACTTCGTCAACATCGTCCGTGGCGAGGGGTCACTCGTCTTCGACGACACCGGCAAGGACTACGTCGACGGGCTCGGCAGTCTCTGGTACTGCCAGGTCGGCCACGGCCGGACCGAGATCATCGACGCCGTCGCCGACCAGATGCGGAAGATCGAGGCGTACAACACGTTCGACCCGTTCACGAACGAGCCGGCGGCACGGGTCGCCGAGATGATCGTCGAGCGCTCCCCGTTCGCCGAGGGGCGCGTCTTCCTCGGCTGCTCGGGCTCCGAGGCGGTCGACACCGCCCTCAAGTTGGCCCGCCAGGCCATGCAGCGCCGTGGCCAGCCCGAACGGCAGGTCGTCGTGCGCCGCACCAACGGCTACCACGGCACCAACTTCGGCGGTACCTCCGCCCAGGGCATCGCCCCCAACCGGGAGGGCTGGGGCGACCTGGTCCCCCACTTCGTCGAGGTCCCCAACGACGACCTCGAGGCCATGGCCCAGGTGTTCGCCGACCAGGGCGACCGCATCGCGGCGGTCATCAGCGAGCCCGTGCAGGGCGCCGGCGGCGTGTTCCCGCCGGCCGACGGCTACCTGGCCGGCCTGCGCCGCCTGTGCGACGACCACGGAGCGTTGCTGATCTTCGACGAGGTGATCTGTGGCTTCGGTCGGACCGGTGAGTGGTTCGGCGCGCAGACCTTCGGCGTCACCCCCGACCTGATCACCTTCGCCAAGGCGGTGACCTCGGGCTACCAACCCCTGTCGGGCGTGCTCGTCTCGCGAGCCGTGGCCGCCGAGTTCGAGGAGCCCGGCTTCCTGCTGCGCACCGGCTACACCTACTCGGGCCACCCGGCGGCGTGCGCAGCGGGCATCGCCAACCTCGAGCTCATGGAGGCCGAGGACCTGGTGGTGCGTGGCCGGCATGTCGGCGAGCAAATCCGCAACGGCCTCGAGGCGCTGGCCGGTGACGGCCTGATCGAGTCGTGGCGGGGGGTCGGCGCCGTCTACGCCGCCGAACTGGGTCGGGACAGCATTCCGGTCCGCAACGAGATCCTCGCCAACGGGGTGATCGTGCGACCGATCGGCACCTGCCTGGCCATCTGCCCGCCGCTCGTCATCACCGACGACGAGGTGGGCCGCATCATCGACACCATGGCGGCCGCCCTGAAGTAGCGGCGGGGACTTCGGCTCAGCCGGTGCCCCAGGAGAAGACGAGCTTCTCCATCTTGAGGATCGGGGAGACCTCGGTGGAAGCCACGCCGTCGATGGCGCGGATTCGGTCGTTGACGAGCGTCAGCAGGGCGTCATTGTCCTCGCAGATCAACTCGGCCAGGACGTCGTAGCGGCCGGCGGTGATCAGCACATACTCGGACTCGTCCATGGCCGCCACGGCGGCGGCCACGGCACGCACGTCGCCCGACACGGTGATGCCGACCATCGCCTGACAGGTCAGCCCAAGGCTGAGCGGGTCTGAAATGGCGACGATCTGCACCACCTCGCGCTCCAGGAGGCGATTGACGCGCTGGCGCACTGCCGCCTGCGACAGGCCGACCTTGGGGGCCAGTTGGGCATAGGCCATGCGTCCGTCGACCTGGAGTTCGCGGATGATCGCCTTGTCCAGGTCGTCGAGGGCGAAGACCTCGCTGCGCGGCTCCGACATGGCGATCAGGCCCCCTGCTCGATCGTCGCCCGGCGGACCACGGTCACACCCTCATCTCGGCCATGGCCTCGGTGAGCGCCGTGCGGAGTTTGGCGTTGATCTCCTCGAACTGCTCCGGGCCGGCGATGAGCGGCGGTGACAACTGGATGACCGGTTCGCCCCGGTCGTCGGCACGGCAGATGAGGCCCAGTTCGAGCAGCCGGTTGGAGAGGAAGCCACGCAGCAGGTGCTCGCGCTCGTCGGCGGTGAACGACTCGCGGGAGTCCCGGTCGCGGACCAGCTCGATGCCGTAGAAGTAGCCCTCGCCTCGGATGTCGCCGACGATCGGCAGGTCGGCGAGGTCGGTGAGGGCGGCCCGGAAGGCGGCCTCGTTGGCCTGGACGTTCCCGACGATGTCCTCCTCCTCGAAGATCCGCAGGTTGGCCAGCGCCACCGCGCAGCTCACCGGGTGGCCGGCGAACGTGATGCCGTGGAGGAACGCCTCGCCGGTGCCGACGAACGGCTCGGCGACGCGGTCGCTCACGAGCATGGCGCCCAGCGGGGCGTAGCCGGAGGTGAGGCCCTTGGCGGAGGTGATGATGTCGGGCTGGTAGCCGTAGCGCTCGCAGCCGAACATCCGGCCGATCCGACCGTAGGCACAGATGACCTCGTCCGAGACCAGCAACACGCCGTGGCGGTCGCAGATGTCCCGGACCCGGGCGAAGTAGCCGGGCGGCGGGACGAAGCAGCCGCCGGCGTTCTGCACGGGCTCGAGGAACACGGCCGCCACGGTCTCGGGACCCTCCCGCAGGATGGCCTCCTCGATGGCCTCGGCGGCGTGCAGCGAGCAGTGCGGCTGGTCCTGGCAGGTCGGACACCGGTAGTGGTTGGTCTCGGGCACCTTGACCGCACCGGGCACGAGGGGCTCGAACACGGTCTTGATCGACTCGAGCCCGGTGATCGACAGCGCTCCCATGGTGGTCCCGTGGTAGGCCAGGTTGCGGCTGATGACCTTGATGCGGTCGGGCTGGCCCAACTGCTTGAAGTACTGGCGGGCCAGCTTCCAGGCCGACTCGACGGCCTCGGAGCCGCCCGTGGTGAAGAACACCCGGTTCAGGTCGCCGGGGGCCAGCTCGGCCAGCTTGGCGGCCAGTTCCACCGCGTTGGGGTGGGCGTAGGTCCAGATCGGGAAGTACCCGAGCGTCGCCGCCTGGTCGCCGGCGGCGCGGGCCAGTTCGGGGCGGCCGTGCCCCAGTTGGCTCACGAACAGGCCGGCCAGGCCGTCCAGGTACCGGTTGCCCCGGGCGTCCCAGACGTAGCAGCCGTCGCCCCGTTCCATGATGTGCATGCCGTCGACGTCGTTCTTCAGCACGCTGAAGTGGCCCCAGAGGTGCTTCTCGGCCAGCCCTGCCAACCGCTGGTGCTCGTCGCTCATGGTGTCGTCCTCGTGTTCGTGTCTCGAGATGGTCGGTGGTCGGACGCCCCGACCGGGGGCCGCCGTCCCCGGGGCACATGGCCCCGGGGACGGCACCCCGGAGGGGGAAGGAGGATCAGCTCCGGGCCCGGGAGAGGGCGTCGGTGTACTCGATCTCGAAGTCGCCCGTGTCCGCGATGAACTCCAACTTCGACATGTCCGTCGGATAGATGATCGGATTGTCGAGGACTTCCTGGTCGATGTGGGGCTCGGCAGCACCGTTCGGGCTGGCGTACCAGTTGTAGTTGGTGAGCTGGGCGCCGTTCTCGGCGTCGAGCAGGAAGTTCATGAAGGCGAACGCCGTGCACGGGTGCGGGGCGTCGGCCAGGACGGCCATGTTGTCCACCCAGATCGTTCCGCCCTCGTCCGGCACGAAGTAGTCGTAGGTGCTCTCGCCCTCCTCGAAGTCCCAGAGGAAGTTGCCGCTGTAGCCGTGGCCGACGATGGTCTCGCCCAGCACGACCAACTCGCTGTACTGGTCCGAGTCGAAGGCAGCCACGCGACCGACGGCGTCCGCGATGACGGCCTCGGCCTCGGCCAGTTCGGTCTTGCTGGTGGAGTTCAAGGAGTAGCCCAGGTACTTGAGGGCGGCGCCCATCGTCTCGCGCGGGTCGTCCAGCAACGAGATCTTGCCGGAGAGGCCGTACTGCTCAGCCAGGTCGGCGTCGAAGAGCAGACCCCAGGTCTTCGGGACGTCGCCGCCGGCGGCGCCCAGGTCGACGCCCACACCGGTGGTGCCCCACTGATAGGCAGCCGAGTAGACCGCGCCCGGATCGTAGGGCGGGTTGGCGAAGCGTTCGGCGACGTTGCCCTTGTTGGGCACTGCCGCCTCCTGCACCGGCTGGATCAACCCGTCGGTGATGAGGATCGAGACCATGTAGTCGGAGGGGACGATCAGGTCGTAACCCGAGTTGCCCACGCCGACCTTGCCGTGCATCTCCTCGTTGGACGGGTAGAAGTCCTCGGTGACCGTGACTCCGTGCTGATCCTGGAATGCCGTGATCAGGTCGGGGTCCATGTACTCGGACCAGTTGTAGAAGTTCAGGTCGCCGTCGGTCTCGCCTTCGGCACACTGCTTGAACGACGAGGTCTCCTCGTCACTGCCGCAGCCGGCGGCCACGGCCATCAGACTGAACGCACCGAAAAGTGCGACCAGCCGCATCCACTTGCTCATCGGGTATTCCTCCCCTTGTTCCGGGTGCCCCGGCGGTCGCCGGGTCACTCTTCCTCCGGTCCCTTCGGCGAGTTGGTCACCCGCTCCAGGACCAGCGACGCGATGACCAGGGCCATCGACGCCGCGAGGATCACGACGGACACCGCGTTGATGAGGGGGCTGACCCCCTTGCGCAGCATCCCGAACACGTAGACCGAGACGGGCGTGGCACCCACGGCCGAGACGAAGCTGGAGACGACCACGTCGTCCAGCGAGAGCGTGACCGCCAGCAGGGCGCCGCCCAGCACGCCCGGCATGATCTGCGGAAGCGTGACCCGGCGGAAGGTCTGCCAGCGGTTGGCGTAGAGGTCGGCGGCGGCCTCCTCCATGGTGGCGTCGAGGTTGGTCAGCCGTGCGCGCACGACGACCGAAACGAACGAGATGTTGAACGCCACGTGCGAGAGCACCAGCTTCTCGAGGCCCTCGCTGAGGTCGACGCCGGGGATGACGTTGAACCACTCGGCGGTCTCGGAGAAGAAGACCATCAGCATCACGGCCATGGTGACGTCGGGGATGATGATGGGCAGGTAGAGCACGGCGTCGAACGCCTTCTGGCCCCACCAGCGGAAGCGCTCGATGGAAAGGGCGGCGAGGGTGCCGAGCACCACCGAGATGAGCGTCGAGGCGATGCAGACCTTCACCGACACCCAGATGGACTGCTGGACGTTGTCGTTCTCGAGGAAGTCCCCGTACCAGCGCATCGAGAAGCCGGTCCAGCGGCCGACGACCTGGCTCTCGTTGAACGAATAGAAGGTGAGGACGGCGATCGGCGCGTAGAAGAAGGCGTAGACGAGCGCCGAGTGGCCGCGCAACAGCCACTTCGACCACCCCATCGGCTCCGCGGTGGAGCGGGCGACACCCTTGGCCATCAGCCCCGGCTCCCGATTCGTGGCGTCCGGCTCACAGGTTCCTCCCGCCCTGGCGGAAGTAGACCAGGGTGCCGATGAGCATGACGGCCAGCACCATCACCGAGAGCGAGGCACCCAGCGGGCCGTTTCGGGCATCCATGAACTGGTCGACGATGTAGCTGCCGACCAGGCCCTTCTTGTTGCCGCCGAGGATGGCGGGCGTGACGTAGGCGCCGAAGGAGGGCACGAAGACGAGGATCGAGCCGGCGATCACGCCGGGCTTCGACAGCGGCCACACCACCCGGCGGAAGGCCGCCCAGCCGCTGGCGTAGAGGTCGCGGGCGCCCTCCACGAGGCTCCAGTCGATGCGCTCGATGGCGGCGTAGAGGGGCAGCACCATGAATGGCAGGTAGCCGTAGACGAGTCCCAGGATGACGGCCTTGTTGGTGAACAGGATGCGGCCGTCGCCGAACCCGACCTCGGCGGCGACCCGCGTGAAGAGGCCGTCGCTGTCGAGCAGCACACGCCAGGCGTAGGTGCGGATCAGGAAGTTGGACCAGAACGGGATCATGACGGCGACCAGCAGCAGGTTGCGGGTGGCCGGCTTCCGGGTCGAGATGAAGTAGGCCAGCGGATACGCCAGGGCCAGGCAGATCAGCGTCGAGGCGACGGCGATCCAGAGCGAGCGGAACGCCACGGCCCGGACCACGGACTCGCCGAGCCGTTCGTAGGCCTCGAGGTTCCAGTCGCGGAGCTCGGTGCGGCCGGTGCGGGTGCGCGTGGCGAACGAGTAGGCGATGACGATCCCGAGCGGGATGACGAAGAAGACGACCAGGTAGACGACGGCCGGCAGGCCGAGCAGGAAGCCGCGGCGGGACTCGGCCCGCTCGGCCTGGAGCTCGAGGCCCGGCGTCGCCACCTCGGTCATCAGCCGAGCCCCCCCAATGTCTTCGGGGCCGCCATCAGCCGACGACGACCGAGGCGTGCTCGGGCTCGAACGAGACGGTGACATCGTCGCCGGCGGACCTCCGGTGGCCTGCCAGCGTCGCCGGGCACCGCACCTCCAGGCGCATCCAGTCGATCGAGATCGTGTAGATGATGGCGTTCCCGAGGTAGACGGCCGACTCCACGACACCGTCGATCCGGTGCCGGTCATCGGGAGCCTGGCCCCGGCCGTGCACGGTCAGGCGCTCCGGCCGGACCGTGACCGCCACGGCCGTCCCGTCGGCGTGGTCGGAGGCGAGGCGGAGGCGGTCGCCATTGGCCAGCACGACCTCGTCGCGTCCTGCCACGGTGGCTTCCAGGAAGTTGGTGCGCCCGATGAAGTCCGCGACGAAGCGGGTGGTCGGACGCTCGTAGATGGCCTCCGGCGTGTCGACCTGGAGGAGACGTCCCTCGTGCATCACCCCGATGCGGTCGCTCATCGTGACCGCCTCCTCCTGGTCGTGCGTGACGTAGACGAAGGTGATGCCGACCTCGCGCTGGAGGTTCTTGAGTTCGGTCTGCATCTGCTGGCGGAGCTTGAGGTCGAGGGCGCCGAGCGGCTCGTCCAGCAGGAGGACCTCGGGCCGGTTGACGAGGGCCCGGGCGAGTGCGACGCGCTGCTGCTGGCCGCCCGAGAGCTGTCCGGGCTTGCGGTGGCCCATGCCGCCCATCTCGACGAGGTCGATGGCCCAGGCGATCTGTTCGTCCCGCTCGGCCCTGTTGACCTTGCGCATCTCGAGGCCGAAGCCGACGTTGGCGCGCACATCCATGTGGGGGAAGAGGGCGTAGCTCTGGAAGACGGTGTTGACGGGGCGCTTGTTGGGCGGACGCAGGCCCATCTCCTCGCCGTGGATCTTCACCGAGCCCTGCGTGGGCAGTTCGAGGCCCGCGATCATCCGCAGCGTCGTGGTCTTGCCACAGCCGGACGGGCCGAGCAGCGAGAAGAACTCGCCGTCGGTGATGGAGAGGTCGAGGTCGTCGACGGCGACGACGTCGCCGAAGCGCTTGGTGACGCCGGAGAGCTGGACGGCCTTGGACGTCGCGGTGGCAGCACCAGTCGGGTCGGTGATGGTGTCGGCCATGGTGTGGGCGTCCCCCCTGTTCTGGTGCCTCACGAATCGACGGTCGGGGACACAGTAATGATTTGGTTGTATGAGTGCAAGATGGCAACGGAATCACTCTTCCACTAGGTTCTGTACAACCGATCCTGTGGCCCCGACCCCCTATCCACCGGAGCCCACGTGCACCCGTCCCTCGCCGACACCCGCGCCGCCGTCTTCTGGCTGGACCGGGAGGACGCCCCCACCGACGCGCCGGCGCTGGCCGGCGACCGGCGGGCCGACCTCGTCGTCGTCGGTGCCGGCTTCACCGGACTCTGGACCG
>MDTE01023374.1_pt1 | contig 16690 bp, 7 predicted proteins | sample 811231 | NCBI WGS metagenome assembly MDTE01 (sample SAMN05326651, study PRJNA326480) | marine metagenome | isolation source: seawater | place: Indian Ocean: Red Sea | collected 2010
CCTGGCCGCAGATGATCTCATGGCCCCTTTCGCAATGCGCACCAAGAGCACAAAGGTTGGCGCTGGTTCCACTCGGAAAGTACAGCGCTTCTTCCATGCCACATAACTCAGCTGTCGCCTTCTGGAGCATGGTGACGCTAGGATCCTCACCAAAGACATCGTCTCCCACAGGTGCCTCGAAGACCGCCTTTCTCATTCCCTCACAAGGCTTACTCACGGTATCACTCCGCATGTCGATCACACTCGAGACTGACCGCCATCGAGCCACACTGACATTACGACTGACTCTACAGAGACATGAAGTAACTCTTGACCCTGAAAACATCATTTACATTCGAATATCCTGTAAAAGTTCTCCCTCTCCTCGGTCGTCTCAACTTTAGATCGATACTCGTGCGCTGTGGTGGTAGTTGGGTTGAGTATATGAGAGTGGCGACCTCTAGCACTAAACGAGTGTCTACTCATGGTGCACAGCTGCTGAAAGAGCTTGCTGATCCCTTGTTGGCCAAGGATCGGCTCGAGCTCATCCTAAGCCTGATAAAGAAGGATCCTTTGGCCGGCCTCCTCAAGAGCAGAGATCTGAGCAACAACGCATGGCACTTTTTGCTGAATAGGGCCTACCCGGATTCCTTCGTCTTGCCTGTTCTGGAGGCTCTCCTTTTGGCTGATGCTAGCGGAGCAAAAGCTCTCAATAACAGTGGCTTGACACCTCTGCATGTGGCCTCCCATAGGCCCAATTCGTGTGGTACGCCTGACAGCTCATACGCCATTTTCAAGCTATTGGTGGAAGCTGACCCTGCACCTCTTGGAGTGTGCCCAGAAATGAAGGTAGATGGAGGGCCGCCTTTGATAGCATATCTGAAAAGAAAGGAGATACCCAACTCTCGCATCGTACAACTTATGTGTGAAGCGAGCCCTGAAGGTGCCCCACGTACCCTCGATAAGGAGAAGAATACGCCCTTGCACGTGGCTGTCCAGAAGAGCATAATCGAGGCTCTGGCCCAAGACAATATCGAAAATGTCGTGGATAGCAGCGAGAACATTTTAGTCCTAAAGACGCTACTTAAGCATTATGGAGAAGCAGCACGCATGGGCAACGTGAACTCCTCTATGCCTCTACACATCATATGCGCCCACACGACGAACCTTGCAGTAGTTCAGATGGTGTTCGACGCTTATCCCACGGCGGCTAGAACTGCGGATAACATGGGCAGGACGTGCCTGCACCATGCAGTGCTGGCCGTGGGCAAATGCCAAACAGAGGCTGTGAGTGCAGAGGAGCGTGAGCTGCTGCGCCTGAAGGACCTCCAGATAGCTGCCAAGAGCGCGAAAAAGGGTAGTAAAGGGGGCATGAGCAAGGAGGAGAGAGAGGCCTATCAAGAGGCCTTTGGGACCGACAAGATCAGGGCAGAGGAGGAGGAGGAATCCGATGAGGACGACCTAGGCATCTGGGGTCCTGAGCCAGAGGCCTGTTCGGGGGCCCATGCCCTCAAAGAGGACTTGGGCGTGGACCGCAGCGTCGTAAATTGGCTGATCGATATTTGGCCCGAGGCCCTCGTGAGGCTGAACAACTTCGGCTTCACGCCGGTAGAGACGGTGTTGGAGAAGACGAAGAACGTGGCGACCAAACGCAAGGTAGTGCAGGTCTTTGGGCTGTATGATGACCCTCCCACAGCCCGAATCCTTCTCCTGGCGCAGAGCCGCCTCCGCAAGCTGACTGTGAGTGGTGTGAACATCGACACTGGGCTGCCAGAGAAGGAGAACGAGGGCACAGAGACAGGCAAAGATGTGTACGGAAACGCCATCCAGGCCTTTCGTATGCCTGCGATGCGGCCGCGCTACCTCAAACCCTTCGCAGAGTTGAATTACTTCTCGCGACGAGAGGCGTTGCTCGCGAGTTACTGTGGCCACAAGTACCCCTCTCCAATCGGAGTCGCGGAAGAGACAACCACGAAGAAGGAGAAGGAGAAGGAGGAAGAAAAAAAGAAGAAAAAGGGGCGCCACTTGCCGCAGAACAAGGCATTGCAGAAGAAGCTCAAGGAGGCGGCAGCGGCGGCAAAAAAGGTCAATGGAGTCATCCTGCCACACAACTTTCTGGCCCGGCTGCGAGAAGGCGGATACGTGGACTGCGTCCGCTTTATCATTCAATTTTTGTGAGCATTGTGAACAGACTGGACAAGTATACATTATGATAATCTCAGCTCTACGCTAGCGTGGTGGTGTCGACTCCTCAGCGGCGTCTCCTACTACCTTGGCGGTGGCCACGTTGAGGCTGTGCGCCTCTCCGAGAGAGGTGTGCAGGTGGGAGAGGCCTTTGGAGAGTTGCTTGCCCTGTGCCAGCGCCTTGGCGAGCGCTGCCTTGTTCTGGTGGTTCTTGACGTGCAGTTGGGTTTTGAGGCCGCGGAAGGCACTCATCAAAGACCTCCTCTCGGCCTCGCCTCGCTGCCGCTCCTCGCTCAGAATGTCCTTGACAACCATCATCTTCCAATGGGAAAAGGCGTGGCTGCACTCGATGGCGTTGCTCACTGTTTCGTTCTGCTCAAGCTTGGCCTCGATGTGGAATTGCCGCGTCGCGGTTTTTTGGGATTCGAGATTGAGGGAAGTGAAGAGTTTCTTGACTTTGGCCTCGCTCTTGGCCTTGCGGATCCGCACAAAGTACCACTTGTCAAACCCCCACCGCAACTTCCTCTTCACAGCCTGGCGTAGGAACACTACCAGCATCAACACTTTGCCATTGCGCGCGGCTTCCCGAAATTCCTTTTCCGTCTTGGAATGGTCGTGCAGATCACTCAGCATCGTGTGGTACTTTTCACTCTCCGCTGTGAGATGCACATATATCGATCGCAGCGTGGATGAGGCGCTGTCAATCGTCTGATGACGATTAGTATCCAGAGCGTCCGTAAGAGGCACGGCATGCATGGTCGTGCCCCGTCGCTTTGCACTCACGCTCTTGGATGTGGGCATTGAACGCAGACTAATTGACTGTCGCACCTTCGCGTCCCTCGCGTCATTTGCATCTTGGACAGCCTTCATAGCGTCGCTAGCCTTTGCATTCATCACCTTGAGCTTCCACAAGCAAAAGGACTTCTGAATCATGCTGATCATCCTCTTCTCCACCGCCAGCTCGATATTGAACACCGTCGAAATCAGCACTTTACCAACATCCTTCTTGAACACATTCACCTTGCTATCCATACTGCGACTGTTCCAGGAGGCGTATCTAGACTGAATAAATTCCCCACACGACGGAGGTCTCGCACTGTGCGACTGTGGGTAGAACTACAGTTGTACAATTGTCAACCGGGCCAAAAAATCCAGGAAATGCGCTAATACTCAGTCACAAGAGACTAGTTGAGTCTTTTCACTTGCTGATGACAATAAGGTAGTCTAAATACATGTCGATATTGATTATCACAGCGTAGTCGATGGGGTTGAAGCGCCTATTCGCCTTCCGCTTCAATCAAATAAATTAACTTTGTCCTGCGACTTTTCCCCTTGCAGTGATTGAACATGAATCCTTTGGGTGAGCTCATAACCTTTTTGGCCCAATTGGCCTGCTGGATCATGTTTCGCTTCTTCGAGCTGGGCTCAATGGCTGCTTGTCTGATGAGCTTGGCCTTGTTCCCGAGGTGGCCTGAGATGATAGCTGTGACCAGAGGGAAGAGATTGTTTCGGGTTGAAGAAGATCACGATGAATGGCACTTCGTCATGTATTTATCCGACGATTTCTATGAGTTCACATGTATGAACATCGCTTTTGATATGGCGTTCTTCTTTGGCATTCTGGCTTACCCAGCTTTGATAACTCCCTTCGGCCATTGCCCCGCTGTAGGGGTGTGGAAGGAGTACCTCTCATTGGTGAAAGTGATCTTTAACGAGCCAAATTTAGATTATGATGGAGTCTTAATGGACAGACTATGGGAAATCAAAATCGAGGGCACGGTGGTGCTGTTTCAGCTCGTGGTTACTGAATTTCTCTGTCTACCAGTTATTCTATTATCTTGCTGCATTCCGTGGACAGGCTACCAGGGCCGATATTTATACAAGCTTTTCGTATTTCAGTATCGAATGTGGTCATCCTACCCTCCCACGATGGGAGTTGGCTCCACAATACGAGCTACCATCGATTCTTTGTGGAATCTAGCTGCAAGAGGCGTATCCGTTCTGGTCCAATCTTTTTGTTATGCGTTTGCTTTGGCTGTTGGGACGATATTCTTCATCGTCACTCCGTCTAGCGTCAAGAGCACATGTGCCGATCTGAGCATGGTGTGGCGGGATTGGAGCCAGGAGTTGGCCGCAGCGAGGGCCGCTCACGCCCTACTGGTGGCCGAGTACACCCCCGATAGTCCATCAACAGCCGGCCATAATCGTAACATAGATGAGGCTGACGTATCTGAATACCAATTCTACGCCGACACCACTGCTGTCAAGGCTGATTGTGCCCGCAAGTACCCTCTGACGTTGGCTGAGCTTGAGAGCGCCTACTACCTGGACATGAAGGCGTCGTATATGGGATACAGGAGGAAGGCTTCCGACAGGATGCACAACGCCTTGCACCTACAGTATGTGACTGATCTGCTTTTGCTGCGTTCCATGTACCATGTTAGTCGCACCTATGCTATCGAGCTATCGTTGTACCTGCTGGTGGAGACGGCGCGCCACTTTGTCCTCGATACGGCTTCTTACTTGCCCCTCATCATGGGCTTGCTGAGTCCTCTGCGTAGCCACGTCTTGCAAGAAAGACTGCGTACAGCCAAGGAGCTCTTCCCTCTGCCCTACACAGACAGCCTTGTTTCGCCCGAAGAAGAGCGCCGAAACGGTATGGAGGTAATGGCGGGTTACACCTCCTCTTCCCATATAAATGAACTGTACAAGAAACACAACTTGATGTCCCCGGGACAAGCAGCAGAAGAAGCAGCTGACTCACTTGAGGCTCCCAGTTATACGCGGATGAAGGTGTTCTCTATGAACCTCAACTGCAATGAGATGCTGCCTGCCTCACAATACATCGTGTGGTACGGGAGCTACAACATTGGGCTCAGGCTGGCTGTGTTGTGGCACGGCACCTTGGCCTTTCTGGACGTGCTCATCATGCCCCTCCTGCTGCCTCTGCTGGTAACTTACTACCGCTGGCCGCCCGTCAAGGCCTACATGAAGGAGAACCCTGAGCTCAATCTCAGCTTCCTCACCAAGGTTGGCGTCGCCACGGGCTGCTTGTTGGTCGATTTCTTCTTCCTGTGGCCTAGCACACTGCTGCTCTTCATCACGAGAGTACGGTGGACCCCTCTGCAGAGTGGCTTTCGTGAGATTGATTTCACCGCGTCGGGAGCAAATAGCTGCGTCATGTATGCAATGGCTTTTCAGAGCATCTTCTACCTTGTCCTGGATGTCCTCACCTTCCCGGGTCTTGTGCTAACCCTGCTCTTTGACTACCGGGCTGGTCCCACACGATACTACTTCATGCACCCGTACCTGTTCCACACGGACTATTACTTTTGGACCATCGTGAGGGCGTGCCTGTTCATGTTCATCGATGCGCTCCTCGTGCTGCCCCTGGGGCTGTGTGCCATCGTCCTGTCATTTGGCCTCAGATATCAGATCATAGTGGGAATTCTGAAGGCTGCTTGGGGTCGAGATGACATTTACAAGCGATTCAATGACGTGACCATCCCGGCTGCTGCTGCTGATGCTGCTCCTGCAGCTGACTACAGCGTGGCGTCCATCTTGCCATGGGAGTGGGTCGGGCCCGAAGACCACCCTGACATCAAGGCGGCCCACGCAGATATTACTACTGCACACGATTTCACGCGAACGGCACGAGACTTGGAGATTTCGGAGGCAAACCTCGATGAGAAAGGAGCTGAAATAGTGAGTTTAAGCAGCGCCAGCCGAGTGGCAGAGGACAATGAAAAATCTGGGGAGGAGGAGGAAGATGCCCTTGCCGAGACCAACCTGTTCTGGGCTTTGGGCTGCACGAAGAAGTACCACAGCGGTGTGGATTTCATCAGCTACAGCGAGTTCCTGTCCCTTCACAATAACCACCTCGTCCGCCCTCTTCGCGAAAGCCCTATACAGACTGATTTCCTAGCTATGTGTCATATCCTGGGGGAGTTCCTCTTCAGTATTCTGGACTTCTTCTGCTTCTGCCTGGGGCTGGTGGTCATGGCTACTCTATGGAGGGCGTCCAAGATCACCTCAGTGCTGGGCAGGGTGCTGCCCTTGCTTCGTGCAATGCCTGATCCATCTACTCTAGTTGATCCAGAGTGGCACCGCTACGAGGAGCTGATTATGCACATTCGCGGGTGTTGCGTGGTACACTTTGTGCTCCTCATCGGAGACATCCTCTGCTTACCGCTGTTCGCAGTGGTGCTCGGCACCTTGTATCGCTTCTCCTTTTTAGTAGTGGATCTGCTGGCAGCGGCAGCCTCGACAGTACTGCGAGGCCCTGCTCTCTTCTTAGCTACCGAGGACAAGTTCGAGTTTGACTTTCCCTTCACTGGAGGCCCCTTCGTGCGAACCAGGCTCAAGGTGAACGAAGAGGCCCTGGAGAGTGTTGGCATTGGCACCACCACTACGACCGCTACTGCTCCTGCTAGTGACGGAGGCGATGCCATCCCCTCCGCCGCGGTGACTATCGAGGGCCCGGTGAAGATGCAGATCATGGGAGAGACGTTCTGGGACTTGGTATTTCAAGAGTTCGGCGGCACCGTGGCGGGCCTAGGCAAGTCCATGCTGCCTCTGCGCTTCTCAAAGAAGGAGGAAAGCAATTTGATGGAATTAGCCGAGTCTGTCCTCGAGCTTTCTAAAGCTGGCCTCTTAGGGTCTTCATGGGATGCGGAGGGCGCCCAACCACTAGTCTTCTGGGCCAAAGTGGACGCAGGGAACACGAAGAGGAGCTCTATCTTGAAGAAGCTGGACAAGTGGGCCTTCCCCGAGCAATTTGCTGCACAGTCACCCTTGATCATGCAATTTGAGGCCAATGTGAGGGTGGGTGACGGGCCCAAGAAGCCTGTGGTGCTGGTGAGGTTGTTCCCTTCTCTACTGGAAATAAGGAAGGGGCTTGGCGAAAGTGGCGAGAACCTTGGTCGATTTGAGATCACTTGGGAGACAGCACACAAGACTGCCATGGAAGCCAGCATTATCCGCACTAGTGGACTGAACGAGGAAGAGAAATTGGCCGAGTTGCGAGAGAACTGGTACATCGATGAGGAGTCAACGAGCATAGTTGACGTCTTTGCCAGGACGAGCATCATGCACTTTCTCAAAGTACTGGAAGACGTCTTCCACCTACTGCTTCTTGTCTTTGTGTTCATCATCGCCCCATGGCGCATGTCGGATCTGGTGATGGACTTGTGTGCACCATATCATCTTGCCACACACAGGGCAGTGAAGCAGCTGAACGAGCACATCCGCATGGCCGAGAATCACCTGTACGACTACTACCACTTCTTCATCAAACGCATCAACACCGTGGCCAAGGAAGTGGACGACTCTTATGGCCACGCCTATTGGTGGTATGACAGATATTCGCAGCCTCGAGGTCTGAAAGATGACGAGATTGATGCGGCCGAGGAGGCTGCCCTCAGGGTGTACATTAAGCGCATGGGGAAGGTGATGAAAGAGGCAGAGAAACTTGATTACACGCTACCTGGCGTGCTCGAACTTAAGGCTCTCTTCGATGAGCGCGAAAAGCTGCAACATGCCATGCTCGCGTTGCCCGTCTTGAAAGCCAGATGCCTGCGTTTGACCACCTCTGCCTACGTGCAGGAACTGAAGGAGGTCGTGGGCTCTGTAGAGGAGGAGCCTTACATGATGACCACCATGCTGCTGAATGTACGCATATCGCAGAACCGCAGCCGCCTCATGGACAATAAGAGATTCATCAGTCACCAGATTCGCGTCATTGAACAGAGCTGCGCCTTGGCAGAGCGGCGCAAAGCGCGTGCGAAACTCATCGAGAAATATCGCGAGAAGCAGGCCGGGGCGCAGATAGACGATGGCGACAGTACTGATGAAAGTGCAATCATCATTCCCACTGCTACATCTGCTACTACTATTGCGGCGCGGGACAAGGCCCAGCAAAATCTGAAATTAGAGGAGGCAGAGGAGGGCTACTGGGTGGTCGACGGAAAGATGGCCGTGGCCAAGAGTAAGACTACCTTTATGGCACAGAAGATGGCCCAGACCAAGGCCATGACCCGAAGCAGCGCATCACTCGCTGTGGAGGATAGCATTTATGTCGTGGGTACCCTCATCCTTTTCATCACCTTCTTCCGGCTGATTCCCTTTCTGAGTGACCTCTACTATAAGGCGGGGTCATGCCATCCGGGCAACTTCCACGTGCGCTACTTCGTACGCAAGCACGTCAACCGGCTCATTATGGATACATTGGAGGTGACCGCATTCATCATCCTGCTTGCGCTTGTCTTGGTGACTGTGGTGTCTACTCCTCGTTTGATCACGGGCCTACCGGGGCGCATGCGCTCTCTGCGCACCGCCAACTTCTTCTTGATGGGCCTGCTCGCGAACTTGATCTTGGCCTTGATCACCTTCATCATGCGCCTGTGCACATGCTACTTGCCTGCGATTGCCTTCTATCTTGGCTTTTTTTCCGTCTTCACACCGGCTACTTGCATTGCTGACTCCATGTGCCCAATAGAGAGCGCGGAGGAGGAGATGAGGGTGCGTGAGGTAATTAAGGAGGAGGAGAAGGTGGCCCTGGGCAAATCGACGAGAATGCAACTTCCACACCGGAATAGGGAGACTTCACCAGGGGTGGTTATGCTAGCATCCTTTGGCCTTGTGGTGTGGAGCGGCCTGGTGGTCACCGCTGCCCTTCTCACCAAACAAGCCGTGGAGACGGGCGATTCGGAACCTGGGAAAACGGGGGCTACGCTGGAGTTCGCCATCTATCTCTTCGGAGCTCTTGTTGCCTACCTTGTTGTCGTGGTTGTACGATCCTTCAACCGTAAGGTCATGCTGCAGCCTGTGGGCATGGAGCAAGCTCAGAAGAACCCTTGCCCCACGATCAGCACGGCCCACATCTACGCCTTCTTGACTGGACCCTTCGAGGCAGCACAGATTTGCGCCGTCGTGTGCTACTTCTTGTGGCCTACCCAGGACGACGCGAGTAGTGCCACGTGGGCAGCCCAGATACTAGCTTGGGGCGACGACAGCGACCACTACATTTACAATACCTCCATGAACGTGGCCTTGTTTGCTGCCTTCGTGTGGTTCGTACTTGTGACATTGCCGCCGGTCATTATGACTCTGGATATCACCGAATCATTTGAAGAGAACTGCTGTGGGTGTGAAGGCGAGGAGCCAGACTTGGAAGGAAACAGTGGCGCTCACTTGATCCGGCGATCCCAACTATATCAGCTATGCGAGCTTATCATCACGCGCCTCTTCAACGTGTGGTTCATGGCCACCTTGATCCGACCTCTCAGCTGCATGGAAGTGGTCATTCCCTATGCTAGTGCGGATGTGCCAGCAAGCGTGCTCACTACTACTGTGAGCTACGCCAATGGTGGCGCCCAAAATGACGCTGACCTCTTGGAAAACTCTTCAGACGTCATGACCTGCGGCGGTGGCGGCTCCTGGACATCACTGTTGTCTGCAGTTGCTCTTGTCTACTATGTGATAACGGTAGCCACGATCAGTGCCGACGATGGTGACCAGATTGCCGTATCCTACTTGGATATCAACTCGCAGAATTTCGTGAAATTCGCGCCATCCTACGCGCTGTTGATGCGGGCTATGCAGCTCGCATGCCTGGTCACGGCTATGATCGGGAGTCCCTTGTACAATAGCCAGCAGGGCAGCATAGACGCTGCACTTGCCCTCCTATTCTTTGCTCTCATCATGGCTGCGGCACCCTTGCTCACCTACCTCCGTGGATTCGCGACGTGCTCTTTCGAGCCACTTACTATCATCCGCTCGGCGTGCTCCCTGTGCGTCGCGTGGACTTCCCTGATTCTTTACCAGCGACACAGCGCCCCTTCCTCTGCTATAGGCGGCGCTCAGTCAGAGGTCTACCTTTTCTACGGCTGGGCTGCCATCTCTGGAGCGGGGCTGCTCAGCGCCTTTGTGCTGCACCACCTGTCCATCATGAGCTGGAGGAGGGCCTTCCAGGACTCGCCACTGTACATGGTGGTCATGGAGCTCTTCCACACCAGTCTTTCGGAGAGTTTGACAGTAGCCGAGATGGAAGAGGTAGTAGTCGACTCCAAGGACAAGGGCAAACTCCGTGCAGCGGGAGACGACGACCACGGGCATCTGTACTCGTCTGCTGCCGTCATGGCTGGCTTGACGGAGGCTAGAGCGAAAGCGCTCATCAATGAGGCACAGAATGCCACATCAGTGTCCCGGCTGGCTGTCGTGGTGGCTAAATTCGAGGACAGCATCATTGCCGAGCGTCTTAAGCCTAGCTTCATTTTGAGGCGCCACGCGTGGAAGCACAACCTCCTCAACGGCGACCACCTCTACAAGAGGTCTATAGCGGACGGAGTTGATGCTGAAATGCTCTCGGGAGCGGCCCAGGAGTTGCAGATGAACGAGAGGGCTGGGGTGGTGATCAAGTGCTGCAAGGAGCTGCAGCGAGCTCTGCTGCCCGCCTCGCACCTGCATTACGCAGAGAAGGAAGAGGTGGAGCGTATCTTCGCCGTAAAACGGGTTCCTATGGATGCAGTGTCCACCATCCTGGAGTACCTGGTAGATGTCAAGATGAACAGCCGCCAAATCATGCCCATAGTCGACGACTTCTTAGATACTAGTACGAAAGACGCCTTCGTGGGTTTCGGAAATAGCGTCGCCTCCGCGCTCTTCGACAAAGCAAGCCTCCCCTGTAAGAACATCCTAGCCAAGTTCGACGTGAAGCAGCCCATGGATGGCCACCCTTTGATCATGAACGCACTCATGCGTAATAGAGGAGATGCAGGCTATTACGAGTCGGCCGTGCCCAACCCTGTCACCCACGGCATCGGGTCGGAGTCGGACACATTGGCAGGAAATATAGTAGAGCGCCACCCCACTTTTGTATGAAATAAAGATAAAACTTTAGCTGGTTCTATAGAAACACGATCAACAACCTCCTCAAATTGGACAATACATATACGGTGTGAATATCCCCGCACTCTCTCCATGTAGATGGGCATGTCCAACCTCAGAAGACATCGGGGGGGGGCGGGTCCATAAAGCCTTCGGCGCCGTCACCAGTTTGCATATCAACGGAGCCCTTGTTACCCTTAACGTGGCTCTCCAGCTGCCTGATGTAATGGTTGGCCTGCATCAGCACCATCTGCAGCTGGTTGTTCTCATTCTGCGCCTGGGAAATGTGCGACTGATCGCGACGGCGCTCGGCCTGCATCTCCTGTGCTTGCAGCTGCATGTCCCGATTGCGGCCATCTGCAATCGCCACTCCTCTGCGCAATACACGATTCTCTTCCTCCTTCTCGCGCAGGCTTTCCAACACACGGTGGTTGAGCTGCTTCAAGGATTTCACCTCCTCCTCAAGCTTCTTCGTTTGGTCCTGAGAAGCACGTACCTGGCGCTCCATATGCGTGTACAAATTATCCTGGAGTCGTCGCGCATTTTGCGCGTCAAAAAAATGTTCATCCCCCATCTCTTGGCTCGAAGGCAACGAGTGGGAATCTCGCTTTTCGCCCATACCCCTGGATCGCTTGCTCATGAAGCCATATTGCCCCCTATTGCCATCTCCACCACGAATCACGTTATTACTGGAGTTCTCACGCCCAAAGCCAAGGCCAATATCTCCACGCACCGCAGCGCCATCTCCCATGGCTCCACATAATTTTTGCCTCTTCATCCGCTCACGAATCAAGCCGCCACTCTCTCTATCAGGGGCTGGTGAAGGGCTCCCCTCCACCATAAGCTGAGAAGAATCAAAAGAATCATCTCTGTCACGCCCCCGCTTCGTCCCTGGAGTGCCTAGCGGGCTCACAATCGGGTCCACTCCAGCCAACATCGTTCACGTCGCTTTCTTGCTTCTTTTAGCTGTGATTTCTTCCCGCAATAGTAAGGAACAGTCACTTTTCAAGACTGTCTCAATAGTTAGAACACGGCAAATTACAGCGATCTTCGATAAAGTGCAGTGATTCTTGTCTGGTGGAGCAATTTTAGCGCAGCTCCCCGTAGTGCTTCAAGGAGGGAATATATTCCCAGTTGGAAACTGAGCATTAGAGACTCAAGGATACAGAGTGTGGATTGACAAGGGTTCTAAATGTCAGTAGTTCTATAAATTCACAAAAGAGGAACATATAGTAAATACCGGCGGCCGGACAAGCCGGCACGCCTTGGGAGCCTTGGGAGCTTTCCCCTGTTCGCCTAGAACTTGCCGGCTCCAGTGTAGTCGTTCCACTCGTTGACGGCTTTGTAGAAGGAGTCTACCAAGTGCTCCGCCTCGCCTACATCTAGGCCTGTGGCGACGGGCATCATGCAGAGTTCGTAGGGCATGTCTGTCTGAGGTCCCCATAGTCCGCAGCAATTGCCGCAATAGCCCGTGCGCAAAGGGACGCACCAGCAGCAGTACTCGGCTGGAATGAAGCGCACTCTCTCTCCGCACACGGAAGGGTAGTAGCACGACATCATTCTGTCAAAGGTCGGGCAGCACTCATGGCAGCACACGGTGTGCTTGAGTTCGTTGGCAAAGAAGGAGGGCTCGCCCCCCCAAAACCCTATCACCCAGCAACAGTTTTGCCTATCGAATATGCCACGATCGAAATATATCTTCTTGACATGGTCTTGTCCACTACAACATACATTAGGAGGCACACTAAAGCACTCAAAGCAACCGAGTGGATTTCCGCCCGTGATAAAGGGGATGCCTGGGGAATAGCAACTGCACGAGCTGGGCTCGTTTATCTCGATTGAGTTCTCATTGATAAAGAAGTAGCGTCTCTGCCGGTCGCCAGCACACATATCACACCCTAAAATAGCGAACTTGGCACGATGCACAATGCCCGTCGCATTGATGTGTCTGGTTTTCATGCCCAGACTGTTTCCCCATTCGGGCTGTGTACTGCACAGGCAAGTAGTGATTATAAAAGGTAAAAAGCGGGGAATCAAGTGAAAAGAAGGCAAAGTCAGCAACGCGGTTAACACACACAAGTCCGACAAGGGCTGAGGAAATCGCGTTCTCACCTCAATGGGTCGTATCCCAGCTTGAGGAAGTCCGACGATAGCTCATGCTTCTCCTCATCATCCACTATCTTCACATCCTTGGCCTTTGCCATGACGAGGAATCAAAAGTGTCGTCAAAAGAGGCTAAAAGCTGTGCTCAGCTCGCAGCTTCGAATGTAGAGGCATCGTACGGCATCTGAGGTGCGCCATGGACCAGTCTGGTGAGCTCACGCGATGTGTGTGTGTGCTGTGTCCAAATGCAGGCGACCACAAGCGCGTGACGGAGAAGGCATTGGAGATTTTGCGCAAGATGGGCTCCTCGGTGCCTTTGGGTTCTCTGGGGAAGGCCAAAAGCTGCAAGTACTTAATCGCCATTGAGCTGGCATGTCGCTCCATAAATAAGATGTTCAACAGGGACAAGTTGCTGGGTCTAGCACAAGTAGGGAGCAAGGATTTCCAGCAGGCCGTGAACAACTCAAAGTCGGCTCTCAAGCTCACCTTCACAAAGACGGCTGCCATTGACATTTTGGCGGTACAGGAAGGTGTGGAATATAAAAAACCAGCTCTAGAGCTACTTGAAGACTATCACCGGAAGTATGTCTCGAAACTGAACAAATCACGCCAGGTCCTGATCAATTTGGAATCGGCGGAATATCAAGCTGCAGCTTTCCTTGTGGTATCCAAGTCCAAGAAGGTGGCAGAGAGAAACAGAGTGTGCGGCATATGTGATGTCAGCCCCAAGCTCGTGCGAAATATCATGGATGACTTGGAACGAATGCGCTCTGGGGCGCAGAAGGGGCCAGACGCAGTGTCAGGGTCAGAGACAGACCCGAAACCAAAGAGGCTATCAAAGGGGCAGTCTCAACAGAGAGCCCTGAAGGCTTCTTCATTATCCCAGTCAGGTGGAGGCCTGAAGAAGAGTACCGGCCCCAAGGCTGCCAAGAAGCCCCGTCCAGCCCTGGACGCGGAGAACGTGGCGGGCAACGCGTCCGCGGCCCCTCAGCTGGCCTTGGACTCATCTGATCCGCTTATGAGCGTGCTCATCAGGCTTACGGGCCCTGCTACTGCCACTGGTGCTTTTGGTGCCGAGAAGAGAAACCAGAAGCAGAGTGCGTACGAGGCAGCGCGGGCAGAGGAGGCGGACAAGTCCCGGCGAGCAGCCGAGGAGCAGCAGCGCGAGGCCGACAAGAAGAGGGCCCGCTTCGAGAACTGGAAGCAGGACGTGATCAAGAAGAAGAAGACGGCGTAGCAAATATCTTTATATACTGTGTGCAGTTTTTTGCAATTGTGGACAAATGGCTATTTGAATTAAATCTCCGGTAGGATGCCGCTCTTGAACAGCGTCCCTCTCAGAGGCGCGGTTCCCTGCGTCAAAAAATCGGATTCCTCGCTGTTGGTGAGGTTGCCCAGCGTCCTAGCACAGGAGGTAGCCAAGATGGAGTGGTCAGTCCTGACCTCCTCATCCCCGTCCAACGCGTGGCTGGAGGCGAAGTGCATAAGCAGCTGCACCATATTACCAGCCCGATCCAAGAGGTTGCGAAGACCTGGCGCGTCTTGAGCGCAGAGGATATCAAGGATGCGACAGATGCTGTTGCGGATCTCCGATTCCACGCGTGGACGACCAAACAGGTCTGTGAGGGTCAGCAGGAAGGCTTGGCCTTGCGGAGCTGTCTGCGTGAGCACCTCCGTCCTAAAGTCATAACTCTCGACGATGACCACCTTCAGCACCCGTAGCGTGCCCACGATGATGTCTACCAGAGGTTCCTTGAGCAGGCGTGTGGCGAGCACTAGACCACCAGCGTCTACGAAATTTGCAATGTAGTCCTTGCCCGTGTCCACGTTGACGGAGTGGTCTAGCAGCGTGGACACACAAAGCTTCTTGATGGTATCGTTCCCCAGCTGGATCACCTTGAACACGCCCCCAATGCCGCTGCACTGCTGGCAGTACTCCCAGGCCTTGACGTCTCGGCTCACAATGATCTGCAGCGTGTTGGTAATGCTGAAGGACCACTTCTTCTTCACATGCGCGGGAAACGAGCCGGAGGGAGGGGGCAGCATACCCCCTGCGGAGCTGGGAGTTGCCGTCCGCTGGCGAGTCGGCGCTCTAGAGGGGAGGATGGTCTCGCAACACTCCTCCAGACCACGAAATAACGCATCGATGCAGCCGCTCTCCAGAATGAGGGAGATGCAAGCTTCATGACGGTAGGCCAGCACTCCGATCAGATCGGAAATGCGCACAGCCAGGCCGGCGTGGAAGAGGCTAGAGTCCAGTGGCAGCGGGGGCGGGGCAGCCAGATATGGCAGCGTGAAGAAAAAGGGCGCAGATTTCTCTGCCACTATAGACTGCAACTCGAGACGCTTGTTGCATACCTGTGTGAGAAACTCCGAGGTCAAGAACAGCGTGTCAAGGATCAGCGTGTCCACCTGGCTGTGGCTCTGCTTGCGCCTGTTCTCCTCCAAAGCGGCCACAGTCAGCATAGACTCGGGCGCATACTCGCCAAGTGCAGTGGCAGCTCGTGGGGTTGCAGCATCATCATCAGCGTCATCGAATGCTGGTTTGTGCTGATGGGAGCTCTCGAGGTAGCGCGAGCAGTAGCTGAGCATGGAGCTGGCCGTCTGCAGGCTGTCCCCGTCCTTGCTAAGGACCACGTACAGCACATACTCGTTGGCCAGGGAGGTATGGCTGATGGAGCTGAGGTTGCCCTCTCCCTCGCCAACCTTGGCCTTGGCGGGTTGACTGGGGGGCTTGACCGCCATGCGCCCGCTGCTCACGATGTGGCAGCTGATCTTGAGGAGCTGTCCGCGGAGACGCAGGTCCAGGAGCGTGGCGTGCTTCTCTCGGTCGCACTGGTCGCTGGTCATGAGGGCATCAAGTGAAGGCCACTGCAGAGTGTGCAAAGCCGTGGCGCTAAGGAAAGATTCGGCGAGGAAGTTGGCCTGCTCGGTCAATGGCTGCGGCACCTCTCCGGATAACAGCACGTTGAAGAGCTCCAGGTAGTCGCATCGCACGCTGAGCTCGCTGCTCGGTCTGCCCAGGGTGTGTAAAAGTAGTTCCACTGTCTCCTCTGCGAGATGCCACTGGGCTGCCTCGAGGATGCGGCTGGGGAGGCCGTGGACGAGGCCATCTCTCAGCAGGAACAAAAAGGGCGTGATGAACGACTTCTGGCCCTGGCGCTGCAGCGCGGCCTCACTTATGCTCTCATGGTCCTCGCCTTCTTCACTCTCTGCTGCAACCACTTTGGTTGTGTTGTCGGTAGAGTCGGTGGAGCCTGCCCGTGCTCGCATGTTCTTCTCCCGCTCGGCGTTCTTGCGCCTGCGCTCCTTCCGCTCCTTCTCCTTTTGCACCTTGTAGTCGCCGATGGTGGCAGCATTCCACCAACTATCGTCGAATCGAGCGACACAGCTCTTTATCATACGATTGGCTACCTCTACGGGCGGGAGCAGCAAGCCTGCTGCGGCGACATAGCGCAGGGCCGCAGAGAGCGTAGAGGTGTCTTGCACACCCAGAGGACACAGGTGGCCGATGGCCTCACTATACAGCACATCACAC
>MDTE01064359.1_pt1 | contig 16690 bp, 11 predicted proteins | sample 811231 | NCBI WGS metagenome assembly MDTE01 (sample SAMN05326651, study PRJNA326480) | marine metagenome | isolation source: seawater | place: Indian Ocean: Red Sea | collected 2010
CAGCGCTCGCCCTCCCGATGGATCGGAAAAGGCTCGGAGACACTGCTTGTACCTCGCGGCCCGAACCTAGCCGAAGTAGTCCCCTAGAGGTAGGTTTCGTTCCTCCGCCAGCGACCGGACACTCGCCGCGACGTGGTCGGGAAGCGTGATGCCATGCTTGAGCGCATTCTCCCGGTGTTTCCATTCTCGATCGCCCGGGAGTCGAACTTCTTTCAATGCCTCTTTTGCAGGCGCCGCCCTGATCTCGGTGCGTAAGGCATCGAGCCGGGCCCGGAACTGCCCGGGATCCATCATGCTGGCGACATCGATGGCGATGAAGGCGGCGCCGTGACCGGTGGGGAGACTGGGGTCATCCTGGGACCAACTGACGACTTGATGGGTCATCGCGGCTCCGGTGAGGGTGGCAGAGAGGATTTCGATCATCAGGGCGATCCCGTATCCTTTGTGCTGGGCCATCGCCTGAAGCGCCCCGGTCAAGGGGTAGAAATGAGGGTCGGTGGTGGGAAGACCGTCGGGGTCTTGGGCCCATTCCTCGGGAATGGGATCGCCACGGAAGGCGGCCACGATCACCTTGCCGCCTGCGGCGGCGCTGGTGGCGATATCGAGGAAAATCGGTTGTTCGTCGCCAGTGGGAATGGCGTAGGCAAAGGGGTTGGTACCGAGCACTGCTCCCTTGGAATCGGGAGCCGCAACGCCGGGAATATCATTTGCCATGCAGATCCCGATCAGGCCCTGCTTGGCGGCCCGCACCGCGTAATAACCCGCGGCCCCAAAATGACAGCTATTGCGCACGCCGACGAATCCAATCCCTGTTTCCCTGGCTTTTTCCACGGCCTTGTCCATGGCAACCGTCGATGTGGTCATTCCCAACGACGAGCCGCCATCGATCTGCGCCCAGGCGGGGCCTTCTGCCGTGACCACGGGGTTGCCCTTCTTCTGGAGGCCGCCGCCCTCGAGTCGTTTCAGGTAGTTCCCGAGGCTCTTGATCCCATGGGTGAAGACGCCCCAAGTGTCGGTGGTGATCAGGACGTCGGTCATCAATTCGGCGTCCGTGCGGTCGACTCCCGATCGAAGAAGATGATCGAGACAGAAGGCGTGCAATTGGGTGACTTCAACATGCATAACGATAGCAATGGGGGTGACCAGAACCGTGACAAATCGCGTGATGAGAATAAAGGATTATGTGGTGCGCCCCGATTCAAGGAAGGGAGAGGGTTGGGAGCGCTTGATCATCGGGGCTGAAGACGATGCCAGCGGTTTTCGCGGATCACGCCAGGGAGTCGCCTTGGAAAGGAGGGGGGTGGTACCCCATCGCGGGATGGCAGGGGTGTTGACCGCCGCGTTGGGAGTGGCTAGGTTTGGGGCTGAGCGAAAGGGCGGCATGGACAGCTACGCAAGGTGGACTCGACGGATTGCCGAAACGTTGTCGGTGGCCTTGTTTGCGGCGCTTCTCCTTCTTCAGTCGCTCAATATCTTTCTTCGCTACACCAAGATTGGCCCTCCATTGATGTGGGTCGAGGAGCTCACTCGTTATGGATTCATTTGGATTGTTTTCTTGGTGTGGCATCTCTCGGATCGAAGCGACTCACATTACCGAGCCGACTTGTTGAGCGACTCACTCCCCCCGGTCTGGCGGCGCGGCCTGCTGGCGGGCCAATCCCTTCTCACCCTTGGCTTTGCGATCCTCACGATCTGGAGTTCGTTTCGTTATATTCCCGCCACCCTGTCTTATTCCACCCATTCTTTCCCCTGGCTTCCCATGGGTGTGGTTTATCTGGTGGTCCCGATCGGTCTCACGCTCGTCGCGATCGAACAATGCCGCCGGTTGGGGGGGCTCTCCCGGGCTGCCAAGAAGGGAGGGGAGGCATGACGGCGATCGTGGTCCTGTTTACGCTGATGCTGGTTCTGATCCTCCTGGGCGTTCCTCTGGTCTACAGCATCGGGGTCGCCTCGGGGGTGCTGCTGCTCTCCCACGATGATCTCAATGTGACCCTCCTGGCGGCGCGAATGTTCAAAGGCGTGGATTCATTCGTGTTGACGGCGATTCCCTTCTTCCTCCTGGCGGCCGAGCTCTTGTCACAGGGGGGCTTGACCCAACGAATCATCGAGTTGACGCGGTTGCTTCTCGGTCACTTGAGAGGGGCCCTGGCTCAGGTCAATATTGCCGTGAGCATGATCTTTGCGGGCATCCAGGCCTCTTGCACTGCAGACAGCGCGGCCATCGGAGGAGTCATGATCCCGGCGATGATCCGGGAGCGCTACGATAAGGATCTGAGTGTGGTGGTGACGGCGACTTCCTCGTGCATCGGTCCCATCATCCCGCCCAGTATTCTGATGATTCTCTACGCCTTTCTCACCAACACCTCGGTGGCCAGGCTGTTTCTCGGGGGCGCGATTCCCGGCCTGTTGCTGGGGGTGGCCTTGATGGGGTTGACCCATTATTGGGTGCGGCGCCGCGGCTATCCCCGGGGACAGGAACGCATGGGATCGATTCGGGAAATCGCCAGGAAGGGGGTGACCACCTCACCGGCCCTGCTCGTGCCCTTGATCATCGTCGGGGGATTGGTGGGAGGGGTGGTCACGCCCACCGAAGCAGGGGTGTTGGCGTGTCTGGCGGCCTTTCTGGTTTCGGGACTCTGTTACCGCGAACTGAGCGCGCAGGCCATCGTCATGGCGTTCAAGAAAGCGGCCCAAACCACCGCCACGATTTGGGCCGTGATTGCCGTATCGACCGTCTTCTCCGAGATCTGCGTGCGTTATCAGCTCACCCGGCACCTGGTTTCCTTTCTCGGGGTTTTTGGTTCCGAACCGTTTGTGATTCTGTTGGTGATGACGACCATGGTGTTTGTGTTGGGCATGGCCATCGATACGACCCCCCTGCTGATCATGCTCGCCAAACCCCTCCACGACGCGGCCATGTTGGTCGGGGTGGATCCCATTCATCTCGGAGTCGTTTTGGTGATGACGGCGCTGATGGGGACCGTGAGTCCGCCGGTCGCCTTGCTGCTGTGCCTCAATTGTGGGATTGCGCAAATGCCGCTTCGGGGAACCTTTGGGCTGATTTGGTCTTACCTGGCGGTGATGTTGGGTGTGGTGCTGCTCTGTATCTTGGTCCCCGAATTGGTGACCTGGTTGCCCGATCGATTCCTCTAGTTTCATTGGAACCGGGGAACGAGTCTGATTCCAGCCGGTTCGTGGTGGGGGGGCGGGCGTTCGGTCGAGGCCAGGGATTGAGCTCTGAGGAGGCGCTCTCCCGCCACGCCGTCTTGGTGGCGCTCATGTGTTCGAGCCATTTCTGGTAGAACGCGTAGACCTCGTCTCCCTTGGCCCGCATGTATTGATCCCTGAAGTGGCGGGCTTTAGTTTGAATCTCGCTGAGATCCAGTTGATCGTGTTCGACCAGGGTGACCCCTGCCTCCGCCATGGCCTGGCGTCCCCGTTGATAATGAGCGCTGACTGCCTCCAAATTCACCTGTTCGCTTTCCTCGCAGACCTCCGTGATCAATTGGCGGAGGTCTTCCGGAAGTCCGTCCCACCAACCTTTGGAGGTCAGGGTAAGGCTCTCGCTGAGAACCAGTCGGGTGTCGAGGAAACACTTGAGTACCTCATGCCACTTGGCGGAGTGGGCGTTGGTCAGGGACGCGAGAACGCCGTCACTCACTCCGGTCTTGAAGGCCATGTAGGCGTCGGCATAGGGCATCGGATTGGGCACGGCCCCATACAGTTTCGTCAATTCAATCCAGAGGTCGGCATTCACGGATCGGAATTTGGTGCCCTGGAGATCGGCGATCGCGGTCACGGGATCGCGGCACAGCACGCCCCAGTAGTCCCGAATGTCGAGGGCCAACGGTTGAAATCCCTTGGCTCGGCTCACCTCGACAAGGGGTTCCCAGAAGGCCCGGATGACGTGGTGCGCCTCGGTCGAATCCTGCCAGTCGTAGAGCGGGAGTTCGAGGATGGTGGCCTCGGGACAGTATTTGTAGTAGTAGCTTCCCGCCCCGGCCATGATCTCGAGGTTTCCAAGTAAGAGGTCTTCCAGGTTTTCTTTCTCTCCCCCGGCGCTTCCGCCGTGAAACACTTGACACTGAAGCCGGCCTTGGCCGCGTCGATTGAGTTCGTTGGCAATCCAGTCGAGCTTTTCTCCGATGTAATGGTCCTGATTGAAGAGTGAGGCGATTCGGATGGACTGGGGAGTCTGAGAGGATGGGGCGTCTTGCGATGGGTCTGAACAACTGGTGACCATGACGGCGACACAGAGTGCAAGCAGAGGCCGATGGATCGGCAGTGAAACGGGAACCATAGCGTGCATCAACATAATGGGATGGAAGAGGGGGTCAAATCAATCCGGCATTCCGGAGCGCCGATTCAATCGGGGGCCGTTGTTCGTTGGAAGTGACGGGCATGGGGGCGCGGGGGAGTCCTCCGTCGCGTCCTTGCAACTGCATGCCGTAGCGAACATTGGCTGGGAGATTATCGGAAAAGATGGCGTTCCAAATCGGGAGGAGTTGTTCATGAAGGTGACGGGCCTGCTCCTGGTCGCCCGCCTTGACCGCATTCCAGACGGCGACGCATAGGGTGGGTGCGGCGGTCAGGACCGCGGCAATGGCGCCCACCGCACCCAGAGACAGTGAGGGATAAAGGAGGGCGTCGACCGCCGTCATGATTCGCGCGCGATCCCCGACGAGGAGCAGAAGATCCGCCAGAAGTTTCATGTCCCCGGCACTTTGTTTCACCCCGATCACCCCCTCGACTTCATCGATGATTCGAGCCAGAAGTGCGGGGGAGAGATAGGTCCAAGGGACGACATTGTAGATCATGACGGGAAGTTTGGTCTGTTGGCTGATCTCTGCAAAATGCCGGACCATAGCGTCGTCATCAGGGCGGAACAGATAATGGACCGGGGTGACTTGGAGCGCGGTTACCCCGAGATCCGCCACCGCGCGTCCTCGCTCAACGACGGCCGCGGTGCTATTGGCAATGATGCCGGTGATGATGGGGACCCGTCCTTTGGCCTCGTCGCTCACGACCTTCGTGACCGTGACCGTTTCTTGAGTGGTGAGGGTGTGGCCCTCACCCGTGCTGCCGCAGACGGCCAATCCATGCACCTTGGCCTCGTCGATCAAATACCGTGTTTCTTTGCGCAGCGCGTCTTCATCGATGCTGTTATCTTCCCGGAAGGGAGTGACCATGGGAGGGACGATGCCGTGGATGGAACTGCTCATAAGCCTTACTCTCACTCCAAGCGGTTGAGATTGCAACCTTTAGACCGAGGCTTGGAGGTTCGGAGGCGAAGCCGCGGCCGGGATCGAATCAGGATAACGGGTCAAGCCCGCTCAGACTGCCTGTCGAGGAGGCGAATTGCCCGGTGTCCAAGCCGAGCTGTTGGAGCATCGACACGAAGAGATTGGCGAGGGGCGTGTTGTGTTGACGATCGAACGCGACATGCCGTCCGTGTTGAAATCCACCGCCGGCCAGCAGGATCGGGAGGTTGGTGTTTTCGTGGGTGTTCGAGTCTCCCATATTACTTCCGTAAAGAACCATCACCTGGTCCAGGAGTCGGGCGTTCCCATCGCCTCGCGCGGCTAGGTCCGCCAGGAGCGTCCTGAGGAGTCTCATTTGGCGCAGATCAACTTGCCTCAGTTGATCCACCTTCTCTGCGACCTGTCCATGGTGGCTCAGGTTGTGATATCCTTGGAGGGATCGAAGTTCGGTGTCGATTTCAAACACCGGCGTTGCGAAGGCGTCGACCATCAAGGTCACGATTCGCGTGGAATGGGTCTCCAACGCGAGCACCGCCATGGCGAGCATTTGCTCGAACTTGTCAAAGAACTTGGATCGGTCGGTGATGTCGACGGGCGGCTCCTTCTGAGGGACGGGCTTTGGTTTCGTCTCCCATTCGCCCGAGATCTGGAGCCGGATTTCGAGTTCACGAATCGAGGTGGCGTACTGATCCAGTCGGGTTTGGTCTTCGCGCGGAAGTTGAGTTCGGAAGCGACGAAGGTCCTGGGCCACGGCATCGAGAATGCTTCCCCGTTGACGGAGGCGATGCAGTTGCCGGTCCACCGCCTCAACCGATCCCTGGACGAAGAGTTTCTCAAAAAGCTTGGAGGGACGATCCTCCGCCGGGAGGAGAATGCCATCCCGGGTCCAGGAGAGGCTCCGGTTGGCCTTGTCGATGTTCACGCCCAGGTTGAGCGTTGGAAAGCGCGTCGATTGGGGTAGACGGGAGGCGGCGAATTGATCCAAAGAGATCGTGTTGCGGAAGCCGCTTCCGGTGGGATCTTTGGCCGCCGTCAAGAAGCAGTTTTCCGTGGAGTGCCCTCCCGCAACCGCAGGATGGGAAAGGCCGCTGAAGACCGTGAGATCCTCGCGAAACAATTGGAGCTCCTCCAGATAGGGAGAGGCTTGGTATTGTGGCCCCGTTTCACTCGGAAAGAAGGATTCCGGCAAGACGCCGAGATTATTCGAGATCAGGAGCATCTTTCCTCGCCCATGTGTTTCCTTCGGGGGCGACGACCGGTCTTGCGAGAACACAGCCAAAGGGGGGAGCGCAAGGCCGACGCCCAGGCCGCGAATAAACCGGCGGCGGCTCGGACCTCGATGCCGGGGGGCAGGGTTCATCATGGTTCTGGATTCGGTTCGGGTGGAAGGTCGAGAAAAAGGCGGCTCTGAATGAAGCCGGTCAACAGGTCTCTCGCACCGTAGCCGGTCTCCCGGCATTGATCGAGAATCGATCGGATCACCCTTCGGTCGGAAAAACGGACGGGAACGCCGGTTGCATAGTGGATCAGGTGATGAAGAAAGCTTCGGGCGAGCACCCGCGGTCGGGCGCTGAGGACCTTCTTAAGTTCAAAGATATCCTCAAAGGGTTCGCCGGTCAGGAGGGTGCCCCGGGAATCGACGGGGGGACCGATGCGATACTCGAACCGGTGCCCTGCTCGGTCGACGCCGGTGATGGGATCTCCTGTCTCCAGACTGCGATAACGGTCCCGCCAGGCCCCCATGATATCGAAGCTTTCCAGGGCAAAACCGACGGGGTCAAACCGGGTATGACAAGTGGCGCACGTTTCGTCCTTGGTGTGAGCGAGGAGCTGCTCGCGGAGGGTGGTGGTGCCGCGCAGGTCCGGTGTCACCGCCGGAACGCGGGCGGGTGGTGGTGGAGGGGGATCGCTGAGGAGTTTCTCCATGACCCATGCCCCTCGAAGAACCGGTGAGGTCGTGGTCCCGTTGGAGGTGATCTTGAGAACCGCGGCTTGCGTCAGGAGCCCCCCGTAGGGACTTCTGGGCGGGCGGGGAACCCGCCGGATTCCGGAACCCGAAACGGGGGGGAGACCATAATGTTGGGCAAGCCGATCATTCACCCACAGTTCGGTCGTGTCAATCAGCTGCCCGATCGGACGGTTTTCCCGGATGAGGTCCGTCAAGAACGTTCGGGTCTCCCAGGCCATTGATTCGACGAGGTAATCATCCTTTCGGTATTCGGGATACAGGCGAAGGTCCGGCGTGTCTCGTTTGAGTTCCCCAAGCTCCAACCATTCGTCAGTAAAATCGGCGATGAACCGGTCGAATCTCGGGTCCATGATGAGGCGATTGGTTTCTCCCTTGAGGACTGAGGGGCGAAGGAGTTGGCCCTCATCGGCCAGGTGTCGGAGGGGGCGGTCGGGGCGCGAACTCCAGAGAAAATGGGAGAGCTGGGCGGCAACCGAGTGGCTGGGAGATTCGGTTTGTGGACCGGAGGGGGGCAGGTAAATGAAATGTCGGGAGGCGAGAAAGGCCTGATACCCCGTCAGAAGCGCGTCGAGGAGGCGTTGGCCACGATCCAGTTCTCGGTGAACCAGATCAATGAACGGCGTGCAGGCGGCTTCGGGAACCGGGGCGCATGCGGCATTCTCGATGAAGGCCCTCATCAAGCGGGATCCGTCGCTCACGGGATCCGTGGTGGCGAGGGCAATCGGGTGCTTCGGGTCGCCTTGGCTGAGGGGCAGGTCTTGAAAGAGGATGCGATGGGTGGGGGAAGGCCAGGAGGGGGCGCCGACCGGGCCCTCGACCTCCAGCCAGCGGAAGGCGATGCCGCGGTGTCCAAGGGGTGGCATGGGCGGAAAGTTGTAGTAGAGCGGCCCGCCATGACTGGTGATCGGATGGGGAACCGGTAGGCCCAGGAGACTATACTCAAAGGTCTCGCCCTTCTTGAGATGGACCGTCGTTTCAAACACGGAGGGGGTGGGAAGAACGTCCATGACGCCGCCCGTTGATCGGACGTCGCCGGAAACATCGGCGGCCGAAGGTTGGCGGGCCCGGAAGGTGAGGGGCACGGGGCGCTGGGCGGGGACCAAACGAAACCCAGGAAGTTGACGGACCGCCCGAGCCGAAAACCGGACGCGGTAGGCGCCGGACTCATTGGCCAGCAGACGCCGCGGATACCCGTAGTAGGGCCAGGTCGCGGATCGAAAGAGCGCCATTTCGAGGGTGTCATCCTGCTGGCCCGTTCGCTGGATATCTTTCAGGTCCGACGAGGAGACGGGAACCATTCGACCCTGCTTCGAGAAGTGCATGGACTCCCGACCTGCATGCACGGTGAGTTTTGGATAGAGATCGGTTCCGATCGCCCGATAGCGCAACGGGGAGGGCGACGGGCGTCCCGAATGAAGGGCGGTCCGAAGCGCCGACTCCGCCGCATCGAGGAAGGACTCCAGTTGCACCCGGGAGAGATCGAGCGTGGCCGCCGATTTGCGATAGCCCTCCGTCGTCCGCTCGGCCGGCAGTAGATCCCGGATATCCAAGTGAGGGAGTTCTAAGAAATCCCGAAGCTGGTTTTCATACTCCGTTCGAGTCAATCGACGAAGCCGATTCCGTCCCGTTGCGCGGACGTCCCGTTCGTCGGCTTGGTGCAGTTGTTTTTCCAGGTAATTGAGAAAGGCCTCCCGGCCGTTGTCGTCCCATTGAGCGGTCCTGGGAGGCATCTCCCTCCGTTTGACCCGGTCGAACAGTTCGATCCAGCGCCGCCTTAGTGCCGGATTGCGAAGGTCGAAAGGCAGGGCCTCCAGATCAAGCCCTCCCTTGCGTTCGCTCGTGTCATGACAATCAAGGCAAACGTTTGAGATCACCTCGCCGATCACTTGCGGGGGACGCTCCACCGCGTTCCCTGACCGGCCGGCCAGCGGCAACGCGAGGATTCCTGATAGCCAAAGCAAGCGTCTCATGGGGTAACCATCGGAGATCCTAGCTGAGCCTCCGTTGGGCTGCAACCACGAGGCGGAACTGTACTACCTCGAGAAGGATCCGGGCGAGACTCGAAACCTGGCGGCGGCCCCTCCCGGCCTGGTTCGCCGCCTTTCCACCGTGGCCGACGCGGCGAAACGCTCCCACGACGGGAACTAGCGGTGGATCAGCGGATGCGTTGGGCGAGCTTGCCGTCGTAGCCCGTCAACTCCACATAGGCCGTTCCGATGGACCGGTTTTCTTCGTCGAGGACATCGCAGGCCCCCTCCCAGTAGCGAATGCCGCCCAGTTCGCCTTGGATTTCCTGATCTCGGACCAGTGGTTTGAAACGAAGGGTGAGGGGGGCTTGGGAATGAGGAGGCTGAAAGCGGAGTTCCGATTCGATGGGGTAGCGGGCTCCGGAATGGGGGCTGTCCCAGAAGCCGGTCGGAGTCCATCGGAACGCGTCTGATTGAAGATGGGTTAGTTGGGAGTCACGAGTGACCCAGGCCAAGGTACTGAACGGATCGACACCGCCATCGTCCCGGCGCATGACATAGACCATGATCTCTTCCCCGGTGTTCAATTGGACGCTGGCCCAGTCCCAGCCGACCTGGTGCTCATCAAGCTGGCTGCTGCTGATCTCGTGGTCCATCCAAGCGGTCCCGGTGATGGGGATCGTTTCGCCCTCCAGTTGAATCGTTCCCGTCGCCCCGAGACGGGTGAAGGTAATGTAGTGGGACGCCGCCGAGGGATCGGCCCCTTTTCGGGAAACCCCTTCCTTGCCGAAGATGACCTTGGGTTTGAGTGGCTGGAGCTGAAACTCAAAGGCCGCCTCGGCTCGAACGGAGCCCTGCAGGGTCATGGCTTCGTTCCGGGCAAAATCATCCCGCCCTTTGAGAGACCAATTGCCATTGCGGACGTCGAGGGTGTGGACATCGGCGTGGGCGTCCCAACCGTTTCGATGGATTCGCTCTTCGTAGTGGAAGGCTCCGGACTCGACATCAAGGAGCGCCATATGGGCCAAGTAAATCTGCTGCCCTCCCAGGAAGGGGGGGGAGGATGCTTCGTCTTGGGATTGAGGATGGAGGCCGCGCCGAAAAAACGTGGCCTGGAAGCCGAATCTTCGATCGCCGTGGGCGTGCTTGAGTTGGCCGGTGAGATACCACCATTCGATCTTGAATCCGGGGTGACTCCCATGATCACGTGGGAACTGGTAGCGATAGTGGGGTTCGGCAACCCGGAAGGCGGTGGGGGTGCCGGACGGGGCAGTTGGCTGCGCCGCCTGCAGAACGCCACTTCCGAGGAGGATCCCCATCAATGCCGGAAAGGTGGAAACGGACGGGATGCTTCTGGGGGGCGTCATAGGCTATTCCTCTCGATCGGAAGGGAGGGTCGCACCGCGGTGACCGACGGCATAAGAGACGGCGGCGGCCACCCCCAGCACGCCGGTCATCAACTGGGCGAAATCCCGCCAGGGGATCTCGAAGGCGAGGGTCCATCCGAAGGACTGGTAGTTGATCACGTGAATGAGCAGGTGACCGAAGGCAATGCTCAGGAGGATGCCGGTGAGCGCTCCCACGAGGGTCAGTCCCACGCCTTCGATCATGACGCTCCGGGCAATGTGCCGATTGTTCATCCCCAATTCTTTGAGGACTCCCAGTTCGGGTTTTCGTTCCAGGAGAATGCTCCATAGTCCCAGCCCCAATCCCACCAGGGCCACGCCGACGCCAATCCACTTCAGGGCATGGGTGACGGAAAAGGTTTCGTGAAACACCGTCATGACTTCTTCCCGCAGAAGGCGGTTGGTCCGGACAACGAGCCCGGGGTGCTGACTCATCCAGCGCCGCCGCACCGCCTCAGGATCGACCTCGGGTTTGAGATGAGCGGCGAGATTGAGGGCGCTCTCCTCGTTGTACCAGGTCGCCAACCGGGTTCGAGAGAGGACAATCGACCCCCGCTCGTTGCCGTAATCAGCGAAGACTCCGACGATCTTCAGTCGCTTGAATCCAACGGGCGTGGGAACGCGGATTTCCTCGTTCACGGCGACCCCGAACCGGTGTTGAAAGCTTTCGTTTACGACCGCGGGACAGGGGGTCTCATCGTGGTGGAGTTCGGAGAAAGGGATCTTGGGGGACTCGATCCAAACCATGGACCGCCAGCCCGAGCGCATTCCGAAGCTTGCCCCGACCAGATAGGTGGTCGCTTCCCGGAATTCAATGGGATACATCTGGCCCACTTCGGCTTCCGCGACATCGGGATCGGTGGCCATCGCCTTCCAGGTTTCAGGCTGGAGACGGTTCTGGCTCGAAATGTTCCCGACCCCCTGAACGGCGACGTAGAGGTCCGCCTTGAGCGCTTTTTGGATCCAGTTGACCATGGTGGATTCGAAGCTCTGAATGAGGAGGCTCATGCCCCCCGCCATGCCGACGGCGACGAGGAGACCGGCCCCCGTCAGCCGATGGCGTCCACTCGGGCGACGGAGATGACTGATGGCATAGGCGGCGACGGCGGTGTTGGCGAAGGCCCAGTGAAGGCATCGTGCAACGGGGCGGAAGCCGCTGCCGCCGACGATACTGGCGCCCAATACCCAGAGCAGGGCGGTGAGGTAACCGGCGAGGGGAAAGTGAACCCCGCCCTCCAGTGGAAGGGCCGGAAGGAGGGAGAGAATCATCCCGACCCCGAGGCAAATCCAGCCCAGGCCCGGCCGAGCGAGGAGGCGAAGCCCCTGGCTCTGGTTTCCCCGGGCCAGCACCTGGGCCGGGGGAGTTCTCGCGGCGTCCCGCGCGGGCAGCCAACCGGCGAGGGCGCTGGCGAGAATTCCGATGACCAGGGCCAGTCCGGCTTCCCCCCAATGCCAGGCCGCCGCCTGCGTCGTGTTGCTGTAATACAGGGAGTTCACCGTGCGGGCGATCGCCCCAACGGCCCATTGAGCGCCGGCGAACCCCAGGAGGAGGCCGCTCAAACTCCCGAGGACGCCCAGGCTGATGGATTCCACCATCCACCCTCGAAGAAGGGTGGATTCGCTCAGCCCCAGCGATTTCAGAGTGGCGATTTCGGCGCGGCGTTTGATGACCGCGGCCTCGAGCGCCTGAAGAATCAGGTAGACGCCGACGAGCAACGCCAGGCCGGAGAGAATGGTGAGATTGAGTCGGAACGCTTGCGTCATGGTGGCTCCGGTCTGGCGTTGGCGCTCGGGCCATTCGACGGACCAGAGATCGCTCGAGGCCGCCGCCAATCGAGCCTCGGCATCGCGCAACCAAGTGGGGTAGAGGGGGCCGCTGGGAATCCGGAGTTCGATGCGATCGATGGTATCGGTTTGACCGAGCAGTTGTTGAAGTCGGGGCAGATCCATCAGCAACAACGTCGCCGGTTTGCGAGCCGAAAAATCGGTTTCGGGAATGATGCCGGCGATGGTGAACTCCAGGAGTTGATCATTGAGAATCAAGGGGAGGGGATCGTCCAGGCTCAGACCTTCGCGTTGAGCGAGTTGGCGGGTGATGAAGAGCTGATGGGAATCGGAGTCCTCCAGCGACCAAGTCGATTCCACCGTGGTTTCGGATGCCGCCACCTCGACGGGTGGGCGGTAGGAGGAGGGGTTGAGAAAGATCAAGTTGGGCAGGGAGAGGAGATCGACTCCCACCACATGATACTGTTCGGCGTTGAACCCATCCCGGTCTTCCGATGGGAGCGCCGTGGCGGTGGTTTCGACGACGGGAAAGAGGGACACCGGCAACTCCCCCAAATGATCACGGATATCCCTTAAGCTCGAGATCGAAAGACGCCCTGCGGGCGACACGACAAGGAGGTCACTTTCGCCGTTGAGCGTCTCGGTGAAAAGTGAAAATCCGGACACGGCAGCTCGATTTGCCAGTCGAATGGAGAAAAAGACACCGACGCCCAGCGCGAGGATGCCGATCAGGATCGTGGTGGCCAGTGGTGCTCGACGCCAGTGGCGCCAGGTAAAGAGTCTCCAGAGCATTCCGAGCTCCTTCAAGGCTTGGCCGGGTGATCCCATGATGAAATCAAACCCGCGATTGGAGCTGCCCGTCGACCATGTGAAGGGTGCGGTGGCAAATCCGGGTGGCGGTTTCGCTGTGGGTGACCAGGAGCAGCGCGGTGTTCGAGGCGTCCGCCAGGGATTCGATCAGGTCCAGGATGATCCCGCCCGTCGAGGAATCCAGGTTGCCGGTCGGTTCATCTGCCAGCAAGATCCGGGGTTCCGCGGCGAGGGCGCGTGCGATGGCCACCCGTTGCATCTCTCCGCCGCTCAATTCGGCGGGCCAGGCCTGCGCACGGGATTCGAGCCGAATCTGATCCAGAAGGGTGGAGACCCGTGCCTCACGTCGTCCCTTCTCCCAGCCTAGAAGACGGAGGGGGAACTCGATGTTTTCGGAGGCCGTGAGGGTGGGAAGCAAATGAAAGAATTGGAAGATGGAACCGACGGTCGTCCGGCGGAGTTCGGTCAGTGCCTCGCCCTCGAGTTGGTCGATCCGCCTGCCGTGAATCCAGATCTCACCCCGGGTGGGCCGATCAATGCCGCCCAGGCAATTCAGGAGCGTGCTCTTCCCTGATCCCGAGGGGCCCATGAGGCCCACCCGTTCCCCGGGAGCGAGTTGAAGGCTGACGCCCGAGAGGACGGCTTGCGGCCCATAGTGTTTCGAGACCGAACGGGCCGCGAGGGCCTCCGGGTTGAGGGGGGTCTGTTTGCCTGCGTCTTCCATTGCCGTTGGAACTGGTGGAAATATGCCTGCGATTGGGCCGAGGGCAACCCAGGAGTCCCAGCGGCGTTGGCGTGGGGCTTTCGTCTCCCGGTCCGGGCCGGCCTTTTTTCACAGACAGCGCTCTGATTCCCGCTAAACTCGCCCTCATCCCATGACCTTGATCGCTTGCAGACTCATCGCCATTTGGTTGGTTCCCCTCGGGCTCGCCACCTTGCTGATGGCATCCTCATTGGTCGGAGCGGAGCGTCCGCCCAATCTCATTCTCATCATGGCCGATGATATGGGCAGGGAAACGCTGGGTTGCTATGGAGGGAGCTCCTATGCCACGCCCAACATCGATCGGTTGGCCGCGTCGGGGCTTCGCTTTGAGCACGCCTACGCGACCCCGCTCTGCACCAACACGCGAATCCAGTTGATGACGGGAAAGTATAATCATCGAAACTGGCTCGGATTCGGCCTCCTTGATCCTCGAGAGAAAACATTCGGTCACTATCTCCAAGCCGCGGGCTACCGGACCTGCATCGCCGGAAAATGGCAGTTGACCAGCTACGATCCGCCCGGGTTTCCCGGTTCCGAAAAGCGCCGGGGAAAGGGCATGCATCCCCGGGATGCCGGATTTGACGAGTATAGTCTCTGGCATACCGGGGACACGGAAACCAAAGGGTCCCGGTATGCCGATCCGGTGATCGATTCGAATGGCGTGATGCTGGATGGCGACGGGAAGTACGGGCCCGACGTGTGGACGGACACCATCAAGGACTTCATCACCCGCCATCGGGAACAACCCTTTTTTGTCTACTATTCGATGGCGTTGCCGCATTGGCCCTTCGTGCCGACGCCCGACAGCGCGGAGTGGCAGGATCCGAAGGCTCGTTTGAAGGAGGATCTCAAGCATGCCGCCGAGATGATCGAATACACCGACAAGGTGGTGGGCCGGATCGTTGATCATGTCGATCAGCTGGGGCTTGGTTCGAAGACGGTCATCATGTTCTACACCGACAACGGGACGGACTGGAGGGTGACGTCGCGGGTGGGGGAACAGCTCGTCCGCGGTGGCAAGAGTTTTGCGACCGACGCCGGCACCCGCGTGCCCCTGGTCGTGCGATGGCCGGAAACGGTCAGGGCGGGTTCCTCGACCCGTGCCTTGGTGGATTCGACGGATTTTCTGCCGACGCTGGCTGATCTGGCGGGCGCCCCGGTTCCCGCTTCGAAGGCGCTGGACGGACGGAGCTTTGGACCGCTCCTGACCGGAACGGGGCAGCATGACCGGAGCTGGGTTTACCTGCATCAAGATCCCCGCCCCGGTTGGGACAAGGATCGGTTTTCACTCATCCGATTCGCTCGCGATCAAGACTTCAAGCTATACGAGGACGGTCGTCTGTATGCCGTGAACACGGATCCCCAGGAGGATCGCCCCGCCTTCATGGGCACCGACAATGAGGTGAGCGGGAAGGTGCGACGCCGGCTTCAAGACGTTCTGGATTCCATGCTCCCCTATCCAAGGTTCGATCCGAGGGACATGTGGCGACCCGGGAATCACAAGGACCCCTTTTCGGGTTACCGGTTTCAGCAGCGTCATGCCGAGGTGATCGCGGAGGTGGAGAGCGTCACTCTGCCCGGTGACGAGTCCTGGCAAAAAGAGAATGCCATCCCGGGCTACCTGGGGAAGGGTTATCTTAGGGCGCTGAGAAACCAGGAAGAGGGGGTGGGGAAGGGGGTGCTGGAGTTTCGCACCAAGCTTGGGTCGAGCGGCACGTGGTTTCTTGGGATTCGTCACCGTTCCGATCACTACCGCGAGGAAAAAGAGCGGGCCTTCTGGCTCAGGGTCGAGGAGGGCCCCTGGATGTCCTGTCGTTCCCATCCGGATTTGAAGCCGGGTCGATGGGGATGGCCGATCCTGGTCGCCCATCCGGAGCGAGGCGAGGTTCCCCTGGAATCCCTCGAATTTGAGTTCCGTCTCCGCAGCAACGTCTCCACCTACGGAAAGAACAATCCCGTGATCGCCATCGCGCCCCAAAGCCAGAACCTGAAGATTGATCGACTCATCCTTTATCAGGCTGATCGAAAAGACATCGCCCGATTCCCTGGGACTCCAGCAACGGAATACCACCCCTGGTAGATTGTTGACCGCGATGAAGCTCGTGATGGCAATCCCTACCGCTTGAAGAGTTGCATGTCGACGAGGTTGGCAGAGATGAGCAGGTGCTTAATTGCGATCCAGCGTAGGTTTTTCGGAATCCTGGCTTGATGTGGCTTGCTCCGAACCGCGAGTTGACGTGGGAGGGTGCCGGAAGGGCGCTGTCTCTCTCACTTTTCATCGCGCTGTGAAATCCACCTGCATCGTCAAGGGACAGTCTGGCAATGGCTGGAAAGGAGTGAACTGGTACGCCCGGCTGGATTCGAACCAGCGACCGTCTGCTTAGAAGGCAGATGCTCTATCCGACTGAGCTACGGGCGCAACCGTTTTCGATGTACGGAATCTGCGGAGCTCCAACGGTGAGTCCGGACGTTGAGCTCGCTCTGTGTGGAGGGGGCTCAAAGGTCGACCGCGTCCGTCGCTGCCGAAGCGTTGGCGGAAGACTCAGGATGCAAATCTGACCCGCAGCATTCCATCCGGGAGGTAGTTTGCAGGAATCGGATTCGTCGGCAAGCTTGTTCGTGGTCGGCTCGAGAGAATCAACCTTTTGGCCGCGACATTGCATCGCGCCTGATCGACGTCGGACGAGCCGAGAGAGGCATGGTGAAACCGAGATCATCCGTGACCAGGA
>MDTE01004274.1_pt1 | contig 16689 bp, 15 predicted proteins | sample 811231 | NCBI WGS metagenome assembly MDTE01 (sample SAMN05326651, study PRJNA326480) | marine metagenome | isolation source: seawater | place: Indian Ocean: Red Sea | collected 2010
AAAGTATCAACATGTTGTTGTATTTCTTCAAGGCCTTTTTCTGCTAATTTCATTCTTTGTGAACCTTCAAAATGAAAAGGTTTAGTTACTACACCAACTGTTAATATTCCTCTTTCTCTAGCAAGTTTTGCAATTACAGGTGCTGCACCTGTACCAGTACCACCGCCCATTCCGGCAGCAATAAACAACATGTGACTACCATCTAATTTATCTGTTAAATCTTGCATTGCTTCTTCAGCAGCTTGTTTCCCAACATCTGGTCTCATTCCTGCACCAAGGCCTCTAGTAGTATTTAGCCCTAATTGAATTTTATTAGGACATTTAGAAATTTGAAGTGCTTGAGCATCAGTATTTGCTATTAAGAATTCCACGCCCTCTAAATTTGAGCTTATCATATTGTTTACAGCGTTACCGCCTGAACCGCCAACTCCTAGAACTGTTATTTTGGGATGTAAGTTGTCACCCACATCTTGTATTGATATATTGATTGCCATGTTAATGTCTCCGCCGTTTTATTAGTTTTTCTAACGATTCGTGTCCGAGATCGTCAATAATTTTAACTATATATTGTATGTATATTTAAATATATTGGTCTAGCCAAGCTAAAAATCCTGAAAAAGTGGGTTTTTTTTGATTTTTTTTATTTATTTTAAGGAAGTTAACCTCATATTCTGCCTCATCGTACAAAATAGTTCCAATTATATCAGCCATAGATGAAGTGGATTGAGCTTCATCAAGGTTAAGAGATTCTTGTGGTTTTCCTAAGCGCACATTACTTGAAAAAATTATTTCAGCATATTCTGCAATTCCTTCTAATTGTGCACCGCCTCCTGTAAGTACAACATTTTTAATTTTTCTATTATGTAAATTATTTTGTTTAATTTTTTGCCATACTATTTCTAAAGTTTCTTCAATTCTAGGTTTAATTATTGAATTAACAGTAGATCTATTAGTTTGATTAAATTGATTATTTTCACCTGATATAACAGGCACCTCTATTATTTCATGTTGATCACTTGGGGAGCTGATAACTGATCCATACAAAGTTTTTAGTCTTTCCGCACTTGATAGAGTAGTTGAAACACCTCTAGCTATGTCTTTAGTTACATTATGACTACCAATTAAAAAAGCATCGCCAAATATAAATTTTTTATTTTCAAAAATCGCCGTTGAAGTTGTAGTATGTCCTAAATCAATACAAATAGTTCCTAAATTTTTTTCATCCTCACTAAGTGTTGCTAAAGCTGAGGATAATGGTGTTGGAATATAATTATCTATATTCAATTTAATATCACTGATAATATTTAAAATATTATTAACGTATTTTTTATTTAATAATAATTTATAAAAAAAAATTTTAACCTTATTTGAATAATTACCAATTGGATCTGAATAGACAAGTTTATTATCTAATTCATAAGCTATTATATTATTAATAGCTTCAAAATAGCTTTCATTTTTATTAAAGTAATTTGATTGGTTAATTGCTTTTTTTAAATGTAATTCATTTATTTTTTCTTCATTAATAAAAATTTCTGAATTATAAAATTCTGATATAGATTCTATTGCGGGAATATTAATATTTATTGAGTTAAGTTTAGTTTGAGAATTTTTTTCTGACTCTAAAATTATTTTCTTTGTTTCTTGTAATATATTTTTATAATTTAAAATAACATTTTTTTTCAATTCTTTATTTGGATAGTCTATAAGTGATAAAATTTTTATATTATTTATATTTTTGAAATCACAAACTACACAAGAAATTTTAGAATTACCTATATTTATCCCTGCTCTAATCATTACTTATAAGTTATAACAGCTTTTTTTGAATTTCTAAGATCAATAATTTTAAATTGAAATAAATCGTTATCATTAATATTGCTTGTCAATAATATATAATTATTGAGAGCCTCTTCTATATTTTTTTCAGGGAGCATTAATACTATATCTTCTTGTAATATAATATTCCACCTTCTGTTTTGAATTAACTTAGCTTCCAGTACTTTTTTTCTTAAATGATTATTATATTTTTTTAACACATCTATTAATAAAGTTGCTTTAGTAATAGAATTTTTTTCACTAAAAATAATAAAATCTAATCTTTTGGAATCTTCTACTTTTACATAATCAATTATTTTACCATTTGAATTAAAATAATAGTATTTATTATTAAAGCTATAAATTCCTATAGGTTCAAATTCTTTAATTTCAATATTTAGTTGGTTTTTAAGATCAGTACTTAATTTAACAGATTCAATCCAATTATTTTCTTTTAATAAAATTGATATTTTTTTTAAAGGTAATAAAAAAACTGATGAATTCAAATATGGTCTTACTATTTTATTTATCTCAAATTCATTAACATAATGTAAACCGGTTACATTATAAGATGTAAGGTTATAATTAAAATTTAATGAAACTAAATTAATATTATTTATTAAAAAGTATTTAATTTTATTTATATTTAAATACACAGCAAAAGAACTAAATAATATAAGTGCTAATAAAATTAACCTAATTAAAAAAAGATTTTCAAAAATAAAAAATTTTTTTCTATTTAATTTTTTATTCATTAGTTTTATTTAAAATTTTCATTATAATATTTTCAAAAGAAAAATTTTTATATTTAGCCTGTTCTGGTACCAATGATATAGGTGTAAGCCCTGGTTGAGTGTTAGTTTCTAAATAATAAACTTTATTATTATTTTTATTATAGATTAAATCAGTTCTTGAAATTGCGTTACACTTTAAAACTTTATGAGCGACTGACGCATAATTAAGACATTTATTATATATAGAGTTCGGGATTCTTGCTGGTAAGATATGCTTAGAATAACCCTTGGAATATTTTGACTTATAATCAAAAAAACTATTTTTAGAAATAATCTCTGTCACAGCAAGTGGTTGATATATATTTTGTGAATGAATAACAGAAACCGTTAATTCCTTTCCATCTACAAACTCTTCAAATAATAATGATTTGTGATTTTGTAATTCAATTTTATATTTTTTAAGATTTTGTAGTAGATTAACTAAATCACTTTTATTTTTAACTATTTTAATCCCAAAACTAGAGCCACTTTGGTTTGGTTTTACTATAAATTTATTAAATTTTTTTTTAAATTTTAAAATTGTTTTTTCGTTTAATTTGTCTAATTTTATTTCAGAAAAATTAGGTGTAAGAATTTTGTAATCACTTAATTTTTTTTTTGATTTTGCTTTACTAAAACAAATTTTAGATGAATATATTCCTGAATGTGTATATTTAAAACTATGCTTTTTTAATATTTTTTGAATTTTTCCATCTTCACCAAAAGGTCCATGCAATGCATTAAAACAAATATAGTTTTTTTTGTATTTTCTAATGTCTTTTTCAAAAGTTTTTGGATTGACTACTAAAGACTTATAATTGATTTGATTTTTTTTTAAAACTTTTTTAACTTGCCTAGCAGTTACCAAAGAAACTTCATGTTCTTCATTGTAACCTCCCTCAAGAATTAAAACTTCCATTATTTAATCTCCTATAATCTTTATTTCCCATTCTAATTGAATTTGAAATTTATCATAAACTCTATCAATTATATTCTTTCCTAATTGTTCTATGTCTGTAGCTGAAGCATTTCCTTTATTTATTAAAAAATTACTGTGATGTAAGCTAACCATAGCATCTCCAATTTCCAATCCTTTACATCCAGACTCTTCAATTAATTTAGCAGCAAAAAAATTAGGTGGGTTTTTGAATGTGCTTCCTGAAGTTTTTTCTTTCAAAGGCTGAGAATCCTTTCTCTTAGATTTTATAGAATTGATTTTTTCTTGTATTTGTATTTTGTTTCCATATTTTATTTTGAAAATAGCCTTAGTCACAATATCAGTTTCTTTAATATTGGATGATCTATATTTAAGATCTAATTTGTTAGCGTTTATTTCAATTTTGTTTCCTTTATAATCAATAACACTTATTTTTTCTAAATTGTCTTTTGTTTCTGATCCAAAACATCCTGCATTCATTTTAATTGCACCTCCAATACTACCTGGAATACCACTGAAAAACTCAAAATTTTTGATAGAATTATTTTCAGCAAATTTTGATAAATTTATATCAAGTATGCTTGCACCTGCTTCAATTTTATTTTCATTTATTAATAACTTGTTAAATCCCTTGCCTAATTTAATGATAACTCCATTATATCCTTTATCTCTAATCAATGTATTTGACCCTGAACCCATAATAAAAAAATTCATTCCTTTAAAAGTATTAATTATTATTTCCAATTCATTTTCATCTTCAACTAATATGAATATTTTTGCTTTTCCACCAGTTTTAAACCATGTCATTTTTCCAATATCATGATCAAATAAAATTTTACTTTTAATTTGATTTTTTAATTTATAAAATTTTTCAAGCATTTAGTTTTTCATAAAATGATATGCTAAATTAGTAATCGATCCAGCGCCCATAAAAATAATTAGCTTTTTTTGTAAAGAATCTTTTTTTAAAAGTTCATTTAATATTAAATTATTATCTATATATATTACATTTTTATTTTTTTTAATTAAACTGCTATGCAAATTTTTAGATGTTGCGCCTTTAATAATTTTTTCTCCCGCAGGATATGTCTTCAATAAATATAATTTATTAACCTTGGAAAGTATTTCTACAAAATCTTTCATTAATAACTTTGTTCTAGAATATCTATGAGGTTGAAATACAACAACTATATTTTTATTAATTTTTTTTGCTGCTAAATACGTTGCTTTTATTTCAGTAGGATGGTGTGCATAGTCATCATAAATAAGAGATTTATTTTTTTTACCTAAAAGTGTAAATCTTCGCTTAACTCCATTGTAGTTTTTAAGACTTTGTTTTATTTTATTAATCTTAACTCCAGCTACTAATGAAGATATAATGCTAGCACTTCCATTTAGAATATTATGGTTTCCTAAAAGTCTTATTGTAAAATTATGATTACCTTTATATCCATTAATAACTTTATTAATTTTGAGTGAAAAGTAAGATGATTTTAAATCATTATTTATATTATCTATATAAACATCAGCTTTATGATTTTTTAAAGAGTAAGTAATGATGTTTTTATTTTTTATTTTTTTTTCTATATTTTTTAAATAATTATTATCAATGCAAATTATAGAATATCCATAAAAAGGTAAATTAAGTATAAACTTTTCAAAAGCGGAAATTAAATTTTCTTTTGTTTTGTAATAATCTAAATGTTCAATATCTATATTAGTAATTATCGAAATTTCATGAGGTAGTTTTAAAAAAGATCCATCACTTTCATCTGCTTCGGCAATTAACCAATCCCCTTTTCCAAATTTATTATTTTTTGAATATGAATTAATTATACCTCCATTAACTATGGTTGGATCAAATTTAGCACTATCAAGAATATGTCCGATAAGACTTGTTGTAGTAGTTTTACCATGAGAACCAGCTACTGCTATTGATTTTTTATTCTTCATTAGCTCTGCAAGCATATCGGCTCTACTAACTAAAGGAATAGATTGTTTTTTACATGCAATTATTTCTATATTTTTTTTGCTAATAGCTGAAGAATAAACTGCGCTTGTTATTTTTTTAATATTTTTTTTATTATGTCCAATAAATATTTTAATACCTTTTTTTTCCAATCTTAAAATATTTTCATTAATTTTTAAATCACTACCTTGTACGCAATATCCCAAATCAAACATTAGTTCTGCAATTCCAGACATGCCGATTCCGCCAATACCTATAAAATGAATTATTATATTTTTACTTGGAGATTTCATTTGATATAATTTTTAACATTATTTCATTTGCTTTTAGAATTAAATGATTACTTAGTCTGTTCTTAATTTGATTTCTTAAACTATTATCTTTTAAAATTAGTTTTATAAAATTAAGTGATTTACTTATTTCAAAATTATATTGATCAACCATAATTCCACAATTAATTTTTGTTAGATATTTAGCATTTTCAAATTGATGACTGTCTTTAGCTTCAGGAAGTGGAATTAAAATTGATGGAATTTTATATTCAATTATATCATTAATTGTTCCAGCTCCACACCTACTTAAAACTAAGTCTACTTCGGTTAATAATGAAGGTAAATTATTAAAATATTCACTAATTATAAATTTGATATCATATTGTTTTAATCTTGATGAAAATTCGTTTGAAAACTGCTTTGGACACTGAATTACAAAAAATATTTTTTTTAGATCTCTAGAATTTATGTTATCTATTAATTTAATAAAACATTTCAAAAGAGGTATTGAGCCTTGGCTTCCTCCATAAATGAAAAATATGAATTTTTTGTTGTACTTTTTTTTAAAATCTAAATTCTTAATTAGGTTACTCTCATTTAATGATGGTAACCCAACTATTGAAATTTTTTTATGAAATCTATCTTCTATTTCATAATTTTGATCAAAATTAACAAAAATTTTACTCGCAGTTTTTAAAAAGAATAAATTACTTTTACCTATAATTGAATTTTGTTCATGAATATAAAAATTAATATTAAACAAAGTTTTAATAATTTTTACTGCAAAACAAGCAGGTACTGAAGCATAGCTACCAAACGAAAGTGTGTTTTTTGGCCTAAATATAAATATAATTAAAATACACTGAAAAAAACCTAATAATAATTTAAACAATCCTAAAATTTTAAAGAAAATATTACCATCTAGATGTGATGCATTAATCAGTTTAATTTTACCTAAAAAACCATTAGTAAATTTTTTTCCTCTAGTATCTGTTAATAAAATACAATTAAATCCATTGTTAATTAAATGATTTCCAAAACTAACTGCAGGAATAACATGTCCTCCAGTACCTCCTGTAAAAATTAAAAATTTTTTATTCATTATTTTTATTTGTTAAAGAGAGTAAAATTCCAAAAAGAATGCTAATAGATATTATTGATGATCCGCCATAACTTACAAAAGGTAATGTCATTCCTTTTGTTGGAATTACTCCTAATGAACTAAATATATTAATTAGACTTTGCAATCCAAAAGAACAAATTAAACCTGATATGGCGATCATTTTATAAGGATCTTGAATTTTTAAAACTTTAATTAAAGTTCTAATTATTATACTTAAAATTATTAGCAATATTATTAAACAAAATATCAAACCTAACTCTTCACCAGCAACAGAAAAAATAAAATCAGTTTTTGCATCGGGAATTTTTTCTTTTAATATTCCTTGTCCAGGACCTTTACCAAATATACCACCTGATTTAAAAGCTCTTATACTTAAGTCAATTTGATGTGTATCTCCACTTTCAAAAAAAGAATTAATTCTTCTTTGAACATGATCAAAAATAAAATATGAGGATGTTGACATAATTAACAAAAATATCACTGCTAAAATAACTAATATTAAAGGCAACCCTGCAACAAAAAGTTGACAAAAAAATGTCGAAGTAAATAAAATTGTCATACCTACATCTGGTTGCAATAAGATTAAACTTATGAGTGCGCCAAAAAAAATAAATAAGGTAATTAAATAATTTTTTTTAGAATTTATTGTTTGTGATATGCACCATGCAGTTAAAATAATAAAAAAAGGCTTAATTAATTCTGAAGGCTGAATTGTAAAATTAAAAAATTTTATCCATCTTTTTGCTCCTTTAACTTCAAAATCAAGGAATAAAATATATAACAGTAATACAAATAAAAATAAAAAACCAAATAAAGAAATACGTCTAATATTCTTGTCATCAAGATTTGAAAAAAATATTAATAAAATAAAACCAATAATAAAAAAAATTGTATGTCTATTGATATAAGTGAAGCTTTCATTAATTGAAAAAGATAATATTACTCCAGTTACGCCCAGAGAAAAAATAAGTATAAAATTAAGTTTATCTATTGAAAGCCACCAATTTTCAAAATTTTTCATTTTAATGCTATATATTTATATTTTTTAATTAATTTTGAAAAATGAATACCTCTTTCTTCAAAATTTTTGTATTGATCATATGAAGTACATGCGGGTGCAAAAAGTATAGTGGTTTTGCTTGTATAATTATTAATTTCTTGAAAAATTGTTTTTATAACTTGATCTAGATTTTCAAATACACTTACTTTTATTTTAGATTTAATCTTTCTAGTTATTTGTTTGCTTGATTCACCATAAACATATGCTTTAATAATATGATTTGCCAATTTATTTATTTGATTAAAATTATTATCTTTTGCCCTACCTCCTAGAATTAAAATAACATTTTTTAAATTTTTTAAAGAACTGCAAGTTGAATGTATGTTAGTAGCTTTACTATTGTTAATAGCTACAAATTTGTTGTTTTGTTCAATAATTTTATACCTGTGAGGTAAGCCAACAAAGTTTTTAACAATATTTTTAAAAACATTTAATTGTATTTTAAAAATTCTTGAAACAATGTAAGCTACTAAAATATTTTGATAGTTAAAATCACTTGCTAAATCAATAGAAATATTTTTAACAATAATTTTCTTTCTTTTAAAAAAATAATTATCATAAATAGTATTATTTTTTAAATAAACATCTGCTTTTGAATTATTAACAGAAAAAGAAATTTTATTAGAAATTTTTGCATCATTATAAATAGTTTTGGAATTATTATCATCAATTGAAATTAAATTTAATCCATATTTATTTTTAGAAAAAACTTTTTTCTTTTGATTAATGTAATGCCTAAAATTTTCATATCTATCAAGATGATCTTTTGATAAGTTTAGTAAAATTGAAACAGATGGATTAAAGTTTTTAATTAACTCTAATTGAAAAGAGCTTAATTCAATTACATGATGTGTATATTTTTTAGTTGTTAAAAAGGAATTTAATAGAGAATTTCCAAGATTTCCGCCAACAAAGGTTTTAATATTGGATTTAATAAAAATATCTCCAATAAGTTTTGTAGTTGTAGATTTTCCATTAGTACCCGTAATAGCAATAATTTTTTGATTATTAATATTTTTCCAATAAAGGTTCAAATCTCTATAAAGATGATTTCTTTTAATTTTTTTTATATTTGATTTGTATATCGAAATTCCAGGAGATAAATAAATTTCAGTATATTTTTTTAAATTATTATTTGTTGGTTTTACAAATTTAATTTTTTTAAATATTTTTTTTACATTTCTTCTGGTTTCAGTATCATCATCCCAACAATCAAAAGATGTATTTTTTTTATTAAAATACTTAACAATTGAAATACCACTTTTACTAAGTCCATAAATAAATTGCATATTTTAGCGTATTTTGAGTGTTCCAAGTCCAATTATAGCTAGCACTATTGTTATGATCCAAAATCGGATTACTATTGTAGATTCAGCCCAGCCTTTTTTTTCAAAATGGTGATGCAATGGAGCCATCATAAAAATTCTTTTTCCAGTTAATTTAAAACTTATTACTTGTATAATAACTGAAAAAGTTTCAAGAACAAATAAACCTCCAATAATCGCAAGCACGATTTCATGTTTAACAATAAGGGCGCTTGACCCAATTGATCCTCCCAAGGCTAAAGATCCTGTATCTCCCATAAATACTTTTGCGGGAGGTGCATTAAACCACAAAAAGCCTAGTGCAGCACCAATCACAGCACCACAAAAAACTGCTAATTCACCAGAGCCTGGAATATAATTAATTTGTAAATAATTAGAAAAAATCAAATTTCCTGAAACATAAGATATAAAAGCAAATGCCATAGCCACAATCATTACAGGGACTATTGCTAATCCATCTAAGCCATCTGTTAAATTAACGGCATTTGCTGATCCAATTATAATAAAAACACCAATAAAAAAATATAAAAGTCCAAAATCAACTATTAAATTTTTAAAAAATGGAAACGAAATAGTGTTATTAAAGTTAGAAGGCAAACTTATTTGAATTAAATATACTACAATTATACATATCAACAATTGTAATAAAATACGTACCTTTGCACTTAAACCATTAGTTGAATTTGATTTAACTTTTAAAAAATCATCATAAAAACCTACTAAACCAAAACTTAAGCAAGCAAAAAAATTAATCCAAATAAAAATGTTCTTTAAATCTACCCATAGTATTAAAGATACAAAAATACTCAATATGATTAGTACTCCTCCCATAGTTGGTGTACCAGCTTTTTGAATGATATGACTTTCAGGTCCATCATTTCTAATTGGTTGACCAGATGGCTGTATGTTTGACAAGTAATGAATAATTAATTTACCAAAAATTAATGAAAAAAATAAAGATGTTAGAATTGCAGCACCAGTTCTAAAAGTAATATAATTAAATAAATTTAATGCTGTAAAAACGCTAATATATTCTTCTGCTAAAAATTTTAACAATTATTTACTTCCTTTCAAATTAATAAATTTTTTACCAAATTTATTTACATTAGTATTATTGGAACATTTTGCCATAACTATGGAATTTTTATTTAAATTTGATTTCATATATTCAAACAAATCATCTTCATTTTTTTTAATAATATAATTATTATGAGGATTTTTAATTTTACTTATAGCTAATTCAAAGAATTCGCCACATATAATTATAATTTCAAATTTAAATTTTTCTAAAAATTTGAGTATTTGTAAATGAAATTTGCTAGTATGTTTACCTAATTCATTCATATTTCCAAGTATTAGAATTTTATCAAATCCTTTAGAATTCATTTGATAAAAATATTTTATACTTTGCTTCATGGTATCAGGGTTAGCATTATATGTTTCATCAATAAATTTAATTTTAAAGTTATTAATTTGTTTTTGAAAAATTAATCCCCTACCAACTATAGGTTTAAATTTATCAACATTTTGTAAAATTGTTTTAATGCTTAATTTATTGAAATTAAAAAAAGCAATACAAAAAATTAAGTTCATTAGCCTATGACTAATATTATTTTTAGTGATTAATGAAAAATTTTTTTTGTTAATTGATAAGTTTATTAAATACTTTTGTTTATGTTGTTTAACACTTTCAATATAATAATTATTAATATTTTTATCTTTACCGATAGTTATAATATTTCTTAATTTATTTTTTTTAGCAATCTTGTTAACTAAATTTTCATATTTATTTGTATTAAGTTGAAAAAGCGTTTCAATTTTTGGATTATATTTAGGATTAAAAATGTCCGATTTTTCTTTAGCAATATTAATTTTATTTTTAAAATTTTCTAGATGGGTAGATTGAATATTACTTATTAAAACCTGTGATGGTTGAGTTAAATTTACTAATGTTTTTATTTCTCCAAAATTGTTGGTTCCTAATTCAAAAATTGCATACTTAGATTTCAAATTAATATTTAAAATTGAAATTAAAACTCCTAAAAGATTATTATAGCTTTTTTCAGAAAACGAAACTTTGTATTTTTTATTTAAAAAAAAACTTAATAATTCTTTTAAAGTAGTCTTACCAGCACTTCCTGTTATGCCTATTACTTTACCTTTAAATAATTTTCTTTTTTTAATAGATAACTTTTTTAAAAATAAAAATATATTTTTTACTTTATAAATTTTATTTTTATGCAATTTAGTAGTTATTTTTTTATCAGTTATACAAAACTTTACACCCTTTTTTATACTTTCTTCTATAAAATCATTTCCATGAAAATGCTCACCTTGGAGAGCTATAAAAATATCATTTTTTAAAATATATTTACTATTTATTTTAATTTTATTATCATTATTTAAAATATAATTTTCAATAAATTGTTTGTTTAACATTAAATTTTATTAATAATTTGTTTAACAGTTTTTGCATCATCAAATTTTAAATATTTATTTTTAATAATTTGATATTTTTCATGCCCTTTTCCAGATATTATTAAGATACTATTGTTTTTTAAGTTTTGAATAGATTTCTTTATGGCATTTTTCCTATTTGCAATTTCTTCACCTTTTTTACAATATTTTAAAATAGCTTTTCTAATACTTGATGGGGTTTCATTTCTTGGATTATCATCAGTTACATAAACTTTTGATGCAAAACTATTTGCTATTTGCCCCATCAATTTTCTTTTTTCTTTATCTCTATCCCCACCACAACCAAATACTAAAGAAGGTTTTTTATTATTTTCTGTAAATGTTAATAAAATATTTTTTAATGCATCAGGGGTGTGAGCATAATCTACAACTACTTTAGAGTGATTTTTTCTTAAGTTAAATACTTGTAACCTTCCAGGTGGTGATTTTATTTTATTTAAAATATTAATTATAGACTTAATTTTTATATTTATTTGCAAACAGCAACTTATCGCACATAATAAATTTTCTTTTTCAATTTTAGAAAAAAAAATTTTTTTTAATTCGAATTTCTTTTTATTTACAATTAAATATGATTTTGAATTTATTTCTTTAAAAAATATACCTTTATTCCCATATTCAATTTTTTTTAAATTTCTTTTTTTCAAAATATTTATTAATTTTTTTGTATTTTTTAAATTAGAATTAACTACAGCACAGCCATCGAGATTAAGATATTTTTTAAATAATTTAAACTTTGAATTTTTATAATTTGTTAAAGATTTATGATAATCTAAATGGTCATGACTTATATTGGTTATTGCCGCAATATTTACAGGAATGGAGCCTAGTCTATTTTGATGTAATGAATGGCTTGATGCTTCAAATACAAAAGTGTAATTATTTTTATTTTTTGTATAACTATTTTGATACAATGTTTCATAATCAGGAGTTGTAAGCTCATATTCTCTAATTTTTTTGCCATTTATAAAATATCCAAGAGTTCCCTGCATTTTAACATTAATATTATTTAGCCTACAAATTTCAGAAATGTACCAAGCTACTGATGTTTTTCCATTTGTTCCTGTTACTGCTATAATATTAGATGGTTTATAAGGCTTAATATAATTAAGTAGTTTTTGTTTTTCCTTATTTATATTTTTAACTATTATTTGTGTAATAGGAATATTGCTTAGAACCTTATCTGATAAAATTGCTGGAATTTTTTTTTTAATTGCTTCTTTTAAATATTTATTCCTTATTTTTTTTTTTGAACTCACAATTAAAATAGTTTTTTTATCAAGATCTTTGGATGTAGAGCTAATTTTATTAAAAATTATTTTATCTTTAAAATACAAAGTCTTAATTATACTTAGATTTTTTTTTACTTCAGAAAGCAGCATTTTTAGATTTGTACATATACTTTATGTCTGCATTAAGAATTTCTTCAGAAAAGTTCTTAGGTATATTTAAAATTTTAATCATTTCTAAAATTATATCCTTAACCAGAGGTGCATTAACCCAAGCACCTGTAGTTTTATTTTTTAATTTTTTAATTTCTTTTGGATATTCTATAATTGTTAAAACTACATATTGCGGATTTTTAATTGGGAACACACCAATAAAAGATGTGATATCTTTATGTTTGTGATACCCGCCTTTTTTATTTACCATCATTGAAGTTCCAGTTTTACCACCAATATCATAACCATCAATTTTGACTCTAGGGCCAGTAAACTTAGTTTTTAACACTACAGATCTTAAAAGATTCAAAAAATATTTGGAGGTTTCCTTTTTTAATAATATTTGACTTTGTTTCTGTTGGTCATTGTTTAGTATAATAGATGGTTTAATTTCATAACCTTCATTAGATAAAGATGCGTATGCTTTTACTAAGTGCAGTGGAGTGACTGCAAATCCATGACCATATCCTATAGTCATAGTTTCAACTTCTCCCCAATGATTTTTATTTCCAAGAGGTTCCACTGATTCTAAAATCTCTACATTAAGTTTTTTTGAAAATCCAACTTTGTTAAAAAAATTTTTTTGATTTTTTTTTCCTATAAGAGAAGCAATCTTTGCTGTTCCAATATTAGAAGATTTTATTATAATTTTTTCAGGATTGTAAATTCCATCTTCTTCATATTCTAAATAATCACTAATCCCTCTAATTTCTTTTGTTACATCAAATTTCATTTCAGGAGAAATAATATCTTTGTCATATCCCATAGCTACAGTTAATGGTTTAAAAGTTGACCCCATTTCATAATTTGATTGAAAAACTCTATTAATCAAGTTTTCTTTGAGAAAAGTTTTTCTATTATTTGGATTAAAATCAGGAAGACTAACTGAAGAGATTATTTGACTACTTTTTATGTCAAGAAGAATGGCTAGTCCGCTTTCTGCTTCATAAGTTTGTATTGTGTCATCTAATTTTTCTCTTACTGCTTGTTGTAAATTAATATCAATGGACAAATATATATTTTTTGACTCATTAAGCGTACTATCAAAACTTCTTTCAATGCCAGACAGTCCTTTGCCATCAATATCTACGTAACCAACAATATGTGATGATGAATTTGAATAAGGGTATATTCTTTTTCTTTCTTCATGTATTCTTAAATTTATTTCACCCAAATCTATAATTTTTTGATGTTCTTTAGGTGTTATGTTTCTCTTTATCCAATAATTTTTATTTTGATTATTCAAATCTTTTAAAATAAAATCTTTTTCTACTTTTAGTATTTCTGATAAATTTTTAGCTAATAAACTTTTGTTTTTTATAGTTTTTGGATCAACAGATAAAGAATAGGATTTTACAGTTGTAGCCAAAAGTATTCCATTGCGATCAAATATTTTTCCTCTTTCTAATTTATTTTCAATAATTAATTCATTATCATCTAAACCATTAAATAACATGATTTCTGTTATTCTATAAATTGCAACAAAATATACAAATAAAAAAAGTAGCATTGAAAAAAAAATTCGCTTATGAAAATCTTTTAAAGAGTCAGAGTCAAACAAATTAAATGATCTCGCCATATTTTATTTTATAATCATTAAAATTATTTTAGTTTTACTTTTAGGATTTTTTTATTGTTGTAATTAGAAAATTCACTTAAATTTATTATTTTAGTTTGATTATTTTGATAAGTTTCTGATTGATAAACAGAAAACAATTTTTCTAGATATTTGTTATCATTGTGCAAAGAATATTCTATCTGGTTAATATTAATTTCTTGTTTTTTTTTATCAATATTTTCAATTAAACTTGAATTTATTATTTCAAGATTTCTTGTTTGATGTCCAATAAAGATCAAAATTAATGCAGTAAATATATTTATAATCATTAAAACTAATATTGATTTTGAATATTTCATTATAGAATTTTTTGTGCTACCCGAAGTTTAGCTGATCGTGACCGAGGGTTAAAATTAACCTCACTGTCCTTAGGTCTTATTGGTTTTTTTGTGATAATTTTAAAGGTGATTTGACCTGAATCAGCCAACTCCGGGTAGTGGCGGGAGGAACGCCATCTTTTACCACTATTGTGGTTGAAGAAATCTTTCACAATTCTATCTTCTAGACTTTGGAAAGAAACTATTAATAACAAACCATCCTTTTTTAGGATGTCAATTGTTTTTTCTAAAGAAATTTTTAATTCGTTAAGTTCATCATTTACATAAATTCTTAAAGCTTGAAAACTTTTAGTAGCTGGATGAATTTTATAATTACTTTTTTTATTTGGTAAACTTTTTGTGATTATATTTGCTAATTCTAAAGTGCTACTGATTAATTTTATTTTTCTACTAGCTACAATGTTTCTAGCAATTCTTCTTGAAAATTTTTCTTCACCTAAATTAAAAAAAATGTCAGCTAGTTTATTTTCATTATACAAGTTTACTACATCATAGGCTTTTTTAGTAGATTTTCCCATACCCATATCTAATGGACCATCATTTTGAAATGAGAAACCTCTTTTTGAATTTTCAAGTTGATTTGAACTTAAACCCAGATCAAAAATAATAATATCGTATTTAATTTCTTTTTTATTGACTGTTTTTATAATTTTATCAATATTACTAAATTTATCATTTATTAAATTAAAATTAATATATTTATTTTTTAATTCTTCTGCAAAAAAATTAGATATAGGGTCTCGATCTATTGCAGTAAGCTGATCAATATCAAATTCATCTAAAATTGATTTAGAATATCCCCCACCACCAAAAGTTGCATCTATAATATTTAACTTTCTATTATGAGGTATAAAAGATTTAATTTCTTCGAGCATTACTGGCTTATGTTTATTTATCATTTTGATTTTTTTTCTGAAATAATAGAGCTTAAAGATTTTTTATTATTAACTAGTCTATTTCTTGCTTCTTTTTGCTTTAATATAGCTGCAGTAGGTTCCCAAATTTGAAAATAATAACCTTGTCCTATAAATTTAGCTTCATTGGTAATATTTGCAAATTCTTTTAAATTTTCTGGAAGTATAAATCTGCCTTCTTTATCTAAGTTTGTTGGAATTATTTCTGAAAAAACTGAAGTTGAAAAATCATCTTGGTCATCTGAAAAAAAATCTAGATTATTAATTCTTTCAGCTATTTCATTTATTCTTTTTCCACTACACCCTTCAATTGATTGGTGTCTTAATGATTTATATAATATAATTTCATTTTTATAACTTTTAGGAAGCGCATTTCTAAATATTGAAGGAAAAGAAATTCTGCCTTTTTTATCAACTTTATTAACAAATTGAGAAACAAATAATTCCATGGTATTTTATGGGTTATCATGGGATTTTATGGGCGTCAATGGGAATTAGCCAATAATTTAACTAATGTTCTATCATTGTTCTTAAATTTATGAAAAGATGGTGCATAAGCCGGGTTCTGTAATTTAATAAAAAATTGATGATCATTAATCTAGAACAAATGTCACCATTTGTT
>MDTE01188647.1_pt1 | contig 16688 bp, 18 predicted proteins | sample 811231 | NCBI WGS metagenome assembly MDTE01 (sample SAMN05326651, study PRJNA326480) | marine metagenome | isolation source: seawater | place: Indian Ocean: Red Sea | collected 2010
AAAAGAATTTTTGTATTTTTGTACAATTTTAAATCTTTTTAACTTTAAAGTTGGTGTTAACATTCCATTTTCAATTGAAAACTTTTCATTAATTGTAAAAAATTTTTTAATATTTTCTATTTTTGATAGTTTTTTATTAATTTTTTCTATTTCAAGTTCAATTTCTTCTGTTGTTAATGATTTTTTTTCATCATTCATAACTAATAATGCAACAAGATAAGGTTTATTATCACCGTATACTATTGCTTGTTCAAATAATTCTGAATTTACTAATTCATTTTCAATTTTTAATGGTGAAATATTATCTCCTCCAGGTGTTATTAAAATATCTTTTTTTCTATCAGTTATTTTTAAATAGTTGTTTTCAAAAATACCTATATCTCCGGTATGTAACCAGCCATTTCTTAAAACCTTATTTGTTTCCTCTTCATTATTCCAATATCCAAGCATCACATTTTCACCTCTTACAAGTATTTCTCCATCTTCGGCAATTTTTACCTCATTACCTTTGAAAGGTGGACCTACTGTTTCAACTCTAATATCTTTAATTGGATTACAGCTCACTACAGGTGAAGTTTCTGTTAAACCATATCCTTGAAGAGTTGGTAAACCTATGGCATTAAGAAAAAAACCAACCTCTTTATCCAGAGCCCCACCCCCAGAAACGAAGGTTTTTAAAGATCCACCAAATTGTGACTTTATTTTTTTTCTTACAATTTTATCTAAAATACTATCCTGAATTTTCTCAATAAAATTTAATTGTTTTTTTTTGATTTTTTTAAGACCAAGATTTAGCATTTTTTGAATTAATATTTTTTTCAATCCAGTTGCTTTATTAAAGTTTGCATTTATTTTTTGATAAAGATTTTGATAAAATCTTGGAACTGCAGTCATAATTTCTGGACTACAATCGTTCATATTTTTAATTAATTTTTCAATACTCTCAGCATAATATACTCTTGCTGAAACTGTAATTTGTACAAACTGAACTGTATGTTCATAAGAATGAGATAATGGCAACCAGGTTAAAAATCTTGTTTGATCATTTTTAATCAAAGGTTTTAAAATTTCAATTGCACCCTCACAATTATTGAGAATTCCTCCGTGGCTTAATATAACTCCCTTTGGATTTCCTTGGGTTCCTGAAGTATAAATAATACAAGCTGGATCTTTTCTATTTATTACTGGTTTAGTAAAATTTTTTTCCTCATTTATATTTGAAAGTAAACTATTAACATTTACATACTCACTATCATCTATTTCTTCTAATTTTTCAAAAGAGAAAACTTTTTTTATAAAATCTTTAGTTTTAATTATATTTTTTACTTTTTTAAATTGTTCTGTATTTGAGACGACAACTACAGAAGGTTTGCAATCATTTATAATATATTCATAATCTCTTTCTGCATAAGTTGTGTATGCAGGGACTGTTATTGATCCTGAAAGCATTATAGATAGGTCCGAAATAAACCATTCTGGTCTGTTTTCAGAAATTAATAAACACCTATCTCCTTGACTGGTATTTTTTTTTATTTCATTAGATAGTTTATTAATTGATTCAAAAGTTTCCTGCCAACTATAATTTTTATTTGGATCTTTTAAAGACGATAATAGTATTTTACTTTTATCATTTTGATGATCATACTTATAAAAAAATAACTCAAGTAAATTATTTAAATTTTTTAAATTCATAACTTTAATGGTGGGCAAAGAGAGAGTCGAACTCTCACAGTATTGCTACTATTGGATTTTGAGTCCAACGCGTCTACCAGTTCCGCCATTCGCCCTAGATTGTTTAAATTCATTTTTTATAATAATAGTATAAAAAGAATAATTGTATTAAAAGAAAATATGTTTAAAGAATTATACGAAAAATCAATAAAACTTGCAGGTCACAAAAGTTCTAAAATTTTTTTGGGATTTATATCTTTTATTGAAAGCTTTATTTTTCCTATTCCACCTGATGTTTTAATTATACCTATGACAATTGCAAAAAGGAAGGAGTGGATTAGGATTGCACTCATAGCAACTGTTGGGTCTGTCACAGGAGCATGTTTGGGATATTTCATAGGGTATGTTTTTTTTAATGAAATTGGATTAAAGATATTTGAACTTTATGGTGTGGACAATACATCTTTTTTAAAAGATAAAGTTTCATCAGATGGAGGTATCATAGCATGGATGACCTTATTAGCAATTGCGGGATTTACACCTGTTCCATTTAAGTTATTAACAATTACAAGTGGATTTGTTCATTTTAATATAATTTATTTTATTTTAATCGCAACATTAACAAGAGGATCAAGATTTTTTTTAATAGCTTTCTTGATTGGAAATTTTGGTCCAACTATGAAAAAAATAATTGAAAAAAAGCTTATTAGTGTATCAATTATTTTTGCAATAATATTTTCAATTGTAATATATTTTGTTTACAATTTTTTATTAAATTTTACTTCATAAATGAAAAAATTTTTAAAAATTAAAGATTTTTATTTTTTAGTAGCTTTGTTAAGTATTTTGTCAATTTTATCTGCTGTTTATATTGAAAAGGTTTTGGAAGCAATTCCATGCAAACTTTGTGTATATCAAAGAATACCCTATATTTTTTCAATTTTTTTTTGTTTTCTTGGTTATATATATAATAAAAATTTATTATGGATATATTTGTTAATAACTACATTTTTATTTAGCTTTATACTAGCAGGATACCACGTGGGAATTGAAAATAATCTTTTCCCAGAATTTTCGGGTTGTAAAGCAGATAATTTAAATATTCTTGATAAGGAAAAATTACTTGAATCTCTTAGTAAAAGCATACCTAACTGTAAAGAAATAACTTTTAAGTTATTTGGACTTTCTCTTGCGACTATTAATTTGTTTGTTTCTTTGTTTATACTTTGTACAAGTATTATTGTTATTAAAAATGAAAAAAACTGATAAAAAATTAATAGAAGAATTTATAAGAGTTGACCATGCTGGAGAAAGAGGTGCAATTAAAATATATGAGGGACAATTGCTTGCTTTAAAGACTTTAATGAAAAATGATGAATTAAAAGAAAAAGTTGAAGAAATGAAAATACATGAGCAAGAACATGCTGATTTTTTTGATAAAGAAATTAAAAAAAGAAATATAAAGCCTACAAAATTTTTGCCACTTTGGGACTTATTAGGTGTAGGTCTTGGATTTGGATCAACAATTTTAGGCAAAAAAGCTGCTATGCTTTGTACAGCTTCTGTTGAAGAAGTTATTGATGAACATTATAAAAATCAAATTAATAAATTAGGAGATGATGAGGTAGAGTTGAAAAACAAAATAATTAAATTTAGAGAAGATGAATTACATCATAAAGATATTGCATATGAAAATGGAGCAACTAAAGATGGACCTTACTCGTTATTAGACAAAATTATTAAAACAAGCTCAAGAATTGCTATTACTATATCAGAAAAGATATAATTAAGGCTCTAGCTCTACATCCCAATACAAATAATCCATCCAGCTTTTATGAAGAAAATTTGGGGGAAAGTTTTTACCATTTTTATGTAAATCTTCCGTAGTAGGTTTGTATGGTCTTTGGCTTAAAAACATTCCTGAATTTTTAAGTAATCTACCACCTTTTTTAACATTGCACTCTGAACAGGCCGTTACAACATTATCCCAATTGGTTATGCCACCTTTTGATCTAGGTAAAAGATGATCAAAGGTCAATTCTTTTTTACTTCCACAATACTGACATGTAAATTTATCTCTAAGAAAAACATTGAACCTTGTAAAATTTGGGTTTGATTGAGGTTGGATGTAAGATTTTAATGCAATAACACTTGGTAACTTCATGCTAAATGAAGGACTACTAATTATCCTATCATAATAGCTCACAATAGATACCCTGTCTAAAAAAACTGACTTTATTGAGTCTTGCCAACTCCATAGTGACAACGGATAGTAACTAAGTGGTCTGTAATCAGCATTTAAAACTAAAGCTGGACACTTTTCAAGAGACATTGTTTGGTCAGAAATATTTAACATATAATAAGATAACTTAATTAAAAAATTTTTTCAATAATACAAATTATATAATATAAATTTGCTAAATATCTAAATTATTTTTTAAAAATTTTAAAGCAGTACTTGTTGCCTCAACGGGTATATGATGATCACAATTTTTTATCATCAAAATGTCTGCATCTATCTTATGTCTTGTCATAAAATCTTGTGCTTCTAGTAAATTACTTGGAGGTACTACTGTATCTAAATCTCCATGAATAAGCAAAATTTTACATTTTGATTTAATTCTTTTTGATAAATCATCTTTATCTATTATTTTACCGGAGAAACCAATTATAGAATTAAAACTTTCTGAAGATGTTAAACCAACATTGATCGAAATCATACATCCTTGGCTAAATCCTGATAAACAAATTTTTGAGTTATTTAACTTATACTCTTTTTTTACTTCGTTAATGTATATTCTTAATTTTTTTTCTGCTATTAATGTTTGTTCCAAAATATATATTGGGTCATCGTTACTTAAATCAAACCATTGATAACCATTTGGGTTTATATTACATTTTTCGTGACCGTTTGGACAAAGAAAAACTGTATTTTTCAAATACCTTTTCCAACTTAAACTTAATGCACTTATATCTTTTCCATCACCTCCATATCCATGTAAAAGAACAATTGCATTTTTAATTTCGTTCTCAGGTTCAGGATTAATTATTGTTGTTTCTAAGGAAAATTTCATATTTTATTAATCAAACTTTTTCAACCAATTTATAAACTTTTCACCTTGAAAATCTATTGGTCCAACTATTCTTGCAAATTCATTTCCTTCTTTATTAATTAAGACTGTTGTAGGTATGCCTCTCAAAGAAAAGGTTTTAGCTAATTTTTGGGACTTATCTATATAAACTTCAAGATTATTTATTTTTAATTTTTCGTAAAAACTTTTTGCTTTTGAAATGTCTTCTCGTCCAATATTTATTGGAATTATTTTTAGGTTTTTAAAATTCGAATTTTTTTGAAGCTCATTTAATGAAGGCATTTCTTTAACACAAGGAGCACACCAAGTTGCCCAAAAATTTAATAATACAAGTTCATTTTTATAAATTTCTAGATTAATGTTGAGATTGCTTGAATTTTGGAATTCTATATTATTCAATTTTTTAGGGTTCTTATGAATTGCTAAATTTTTAATATTTGGATGTTCTATTGAATAAGATACTGTTGATGATATTAAATAAACAAAAAGTATTTTTAAAGTTAATAATTTCATACTTAAGGTTATAGTTAGTATCATGGCTAAAAATAAAAACAATCAGGCAATTTGGAACGCTAGAATTACAAAAAATACATCATCAACATATCAAAAAGTTGGAAGTTCAATTAATGTTGATAAAAGATTATTTAAAGAAGATATAAATGCTTCTATAGCTCACGTTGAAATGTTGTTTAGACAAAAAATAATCACATTTAAGATAAAAAATAAAATTATTTGGGGTTTAAATAGAATACATAATGAAATAGTTAAAAAAAAATTTATCTTCAGTGATAAATTTGAAGATATTCATATGAACATAGAAAAAAGATTATTTGATTTAGTTGGTGAAGATGCTGGATACATTCACACGGCAAGATCTAGAAATGATCAAGTTCTAACTGATTTTAAATTATGGATGATTAAGGCAAATGAGAAAGTAATAAAAAGTCTAAACAACACAATTAATATTATAATTAAAGTCGCAGAAAAAAATATCTACACAAATATGCCAGGTTTTACACATTTAAAAAATGCTCAACCAATATCATTTGCACATTATATGCTAGCATATGTCGAGATGTTTGAAAGAGACAAAAAAAGATTTTCTAATAATTATGATAGCTTATTAGAAAATCCTCTAGGTGTTGCGGCACTAAGTGGAACTTCATTTAATATTGACAGAAATTTTACTACAAAAAAACTTGGTTTTAAAAAACCCACAAGTAATTCAATTGATACAGTTTCTGATCGTGATTTTGTAATAGATTTTTTATATTGTTGTTCCACTTGCTCAATGCATATTTCTAGACTTGCAGAGGAATTTATTATTTGGAATTCAGATGCTTTTCAATTGATTAGCTTAAATGATAAAATTGTGACTGGTTCATCAATTATGCCACAAAAAAAAAATCCAGATCTTTTAGAATATCTAAGAGGAAAAACAGGTAAAGCTTATGGAAATTTGTTTTCTATGTTAACAACTTTAAAAGGACTTCCTCTATCTTATTTTAAAGATTTGCAGGATGATAAAGAGATAATTTTTGAATCATATGATCAAATGATTAGTTCGTTTCAAATTTTAAATGATGTGTTAAAAAATTTTGTTGTAAATAAAAAAAGAATGTATGAGCTTTCTCAATTTGGTTATATTACAGCTACAGATCTGGCTGATTATATCGTTAGAGAACTTAATTACCCATTTAGAAAAGCTTATAAAATTACCGCAAATATAATTAATTACTCTGAGCAAAAAAACAAAACATTAAATGATTTGAGCATTGAAGAAATTCAAAAGATAGAGCCAAAACTTAATAAAAATGTATTAAATGTATTTAATATAAAAAATTCAATAGATTCAAAAAAATCATTTGGCGGAACTTCTTTTGCGAATATAAAGAAAATGATAAGTAAATATAAAAAACTAAAAAAATGAAAAAAATAATATTAATAATATTTTTTACTCTGGCGTTGGTTTCTTGTGGAAAAAAAGGCGATCCTGTTTATAAATCTTTTTATATACATGAAATTAATTACGCAATTACATAATGAAATATAAAAATAATCAACTTTACTTAGAAAACGTTGCTTTCAAAAAAATCTCAAAAAAAATTGGAAGCCCGACCTATTGTTATTCGTTAAGCAAAATCAAAAATAATATAGAAAAATTTAAAAAAAATTTTAAAAAAACCAAACCTCTTATTTGTTTTTCTGTTAAATCAAACTCAAATTCAGAAATACTGAGGGAAATAAAAAGAAATGGACTTGGGGCTGACGTTGTTTCAAAAGGTGAGCTTATGAAATCAATTAAATTAGGAATAAGTCCAAAAAAAATTGTTTTTTCTGGAGTGGGAAAAACGTACGATGATTTAAGTTATGCAATTAATAAAAATATTTTATTGATAAATTGTGAGTCTGAAGGTGAAATAGTTAAAATTGAAAAAATAGCAAAAGCTAGAAAAAAAAAAGTTGATATAGGTATACGTTTAAATCCTAATATTGATCCCAAAACTATAAGAAAAATTACAACTGGTAAAAGTGGAGATAAATTTGGAATTGATAAATCTAATTTAATAAAAATTGTTAAAAATTATAAAAATTCAAAAAATTTAAACATTAAGTGTTTAAGTGTTCATATTGGAAGTCAAATAACAAGTCATAATCCATATACAAAAATGTTGAACGTTTTAAGTTCAGTAATAAAAAATTCTAATTATAATTTTGAATATATAGATCTTGGTGGAGGAATGGGTATTAATTATAATTATGAGGATAAAAAGTTAAATTATAAAAAATATAATTTTTTTATTAAAAAGTTTTTAAAAAAACATAACTCAAAAATAATTTTTGAACCAGGAAGATCAATAATCGCTGATACAGCCATGCTTTTAACTAAAGTTATATATATAAAAAAAACAAAGAATATAAACTTTATAATTTTAGATGCTGCGATGAACGATTTAATGAGACCAGCTTTGTATGGTGCAAAACATAGAATTATTCCTTGTGAGAAAAATAATAAAATTAATTACATAAAGCATGAATTTGTTGGTCCAGTATGTGAAACTACGGATAAATTTCTAAGTCTACAAAAATATCAATCATTAAATGAAGATGATATTTTAGCTATTTGCGATGTTGGTGCTTACGGTATGTCATTAGCTTCCAATTACAATCTAAGAACAAAGCCTGCAGAAGTACTTATAAATAAATCTTCTATTAAAGTTATTAAAAAAAGAGAGCAGCTTAAAAATATAATTTAAGTAAATTCAATGATCAGAAGCATTTTTTTTAAAATATTTTTTTATTTTGGCATTATCTTGATTTGTGTAATATTTTTACCTAGCTTATTTTTGCCACAAAAAGTTTCACTTGTTGGTGGTAAAATGATGGGTTATTGGGCAAAATATTGTTTACAAGTATTTCTTTCTACAAAAATTATAATCAAAGGTAATGAAAATATTATTAAAAATGAAAAATTTTTTATAGCGTGTTCTCATCAATCAGCTTTTGAAACTTTTTTTTTACAAACTTTATTTAATAGCCCTGTTTTTATTTTAAAAAAGGAGTTACTAAAAATACCTATATTTGGATGGTATTTAAAAAAAATTGGCTCCATATCTATAAATAGAGATAAAATATCAAAAGAAAATTTAGGTTTTTTAGAAAAAATTAAAGAAACTATTAAAACATCAAACCGTCCAATTATTATATTTCCACAAGCAACACGAGTCAATTTTTCTGATAGAACTCCTTTTAAGAAAGGTGTCGCTAGAATTTATCATGAAGCAAATATAAAATGTCAACCTATAGCTATAAACTCTGGAAAAGTTTGGCCAAAATCTGGAAATTTATTAACAAATGAATTATTAACAGTCTCAATTCTGGAAGAAATAAGTCCAGGAATGAATGAAAGTGATTTTCTTAAAAATCTTCAAGATAAAATTTACAAAGAACTTGATGAGCTATCCTAGCCCTTCATTGGCATTACAACATAAATACTATCAAAATCTGCTGGGTCTTTAATCAAAGCTGGGGCTCCTGAGTCCTTTAAATAAATTTCGATTTTATCGCCATCTAGCTGAGATGCTACATCTATTAAATATCTTGAATTAAAACTAATATCTAAATCATGTTCAAATTTTACATTTAAAGTCTCTTTTCCATCTCCACTATTTGTATTATTTACAGACAAATCTAATTTATCTTTCGAAATTTTAAATTTAACTCCATCTTTTTTGTCAAGTGAAACTGAAGCAACTCTGTCAACTGAATTCAAAAAAAGTTTTAAATCAATCTCTAATTTTTTTTGGTTCTCTTTTGGAATTACCTGAATATAATTTGGAAATTTTCCATCAATTAACTTTGAAATTAAAATACTATCATTAAGCTCAAACTTTATTTTTGATTTAACATTTGAAATTTTTACATCCCCATCATAATCATCAAGTAGTGAACAAAGTTGAAATATTGTCTTTTTTGGCAAAATAATTGGATCAAAAATTATTTTTTCTTGCAGTCTTATTTTTGAAATTGACATTCTATGACTATCAGTAGCTGCTGCTGTTAAGAAGATTTTATCATCTATTTGGGTTTGATGTAAAAAAATACCACTTAAATAATGTCTTGTCTCATCATTAGATATGGAAAATTTACATTTGTTTAATAGTTTTAATAGTTGTGATGATTTAATAGAAAATTCATTTTCATTAAAATTTTCGTCAGTTAAGGGAAATTCTGAAGCATCAATACAATTTAGGTTAAAAATAGATTTTTCCGACTCTAAATGAAGTTTACTTTCTCCCTCACTTGAAAAATTAATTTTTTTACCTGATGAAAATTTTCTAACAATATCATACATGATTGATGAAGAGGTTGTAGTTTTGCCTTCTTCTACAATTTCAACGTTTTTAATTTCATGAATAAAAATTAAATCTAAATCTGTTGCTGAAAGAGTTAATCTTGAGTTTGAAACATTAAGTAAAACATTTGACAATATTGGTAGGGTGCTTCTTTTTTCAATCACACCTTGGCAATAATTTAAAGATTTTTGTAAATCTTGCTGATTAACATTAAATTTCATTTGCTTTATTATATAATATCTTATTTTTAAGATTATCTATATTCATGCTCATTTCAGTGTCTTCTTTTTTAATTTTTTCTATTGTTTTAACAGAATGAATTACTGTTGTGTGATCTCTGTTTGAAAATGCTCTGCCAATTTCTGGCAAAGATTTTGATGTAAGCATTTTAGATAAATAAATTGCTGCTTGTCTTGGTCTAACTAAATACCTTGACCTTCTTGCAGAAAGCATTTCGTTTTTACTAATTTTAAAAAATTTACAAACCTCAGTTTGAATTAAATCTATAGTTACATTATTTTCTGTTAGATTTAATAAATCTTTTAATATAGCTCTCGTTTCAGTTAGACTAGGTATTTTATTATATACCCTTGCGAAAGATACTACTCTATTTAAAGCTCCTACCAGTTCTCTAATACTTCCTTTTATCTCTGAACAAATAAACTTTTGCAATTCATCATTGATGGTAATCTGATTTGAGAAGGACATATTAAGTTCATCACATTTATGTTTAATAATTTTAAGTCTTAATTCATAATCTGGATTTTGAATATCAACAACTAAACCACCTGAAAATCTAGATTTAATTCTTTCTTGAATTCGTGATAATTTATTTGGTGCTCTGTCAGCAGATACTATTATCTGTGAACCTTTATCAAGCAGTGCATTAAAAGTATGAAAAAACTCTTCTTGCATAGCTTCTTTTCCGTTCATAAATTGAATATCATCAATAATTAATACATCTGTGTTTCGAAAATAATCTTTAAATTTTACCATTTCATTTGATTTAATAGATTTTACAAACTGATACATGAATCTTTCAGCTGATATAAACATTAGTTTATTTTTCTCTCTTAATTTTAAACCTATTGAGTTCAATATATGCGTCTTTCCCATACCAACTCCTCCATAAACATATAAAGGATTATAGTGAGCTATATCTTCCGATACTTTCTTTGCTGACTCATAAACTAAATTATTACTTGGCCCGACAATAAAATTATCAAAGTTTTTATTTGGGTCTAATCTACTATATTGAAGTGGAGAGTCTTTAATAAAAGATATATTTTGATTTATTTTCTCATTTGGTTTTACTTGAAAATTTTCCTCTATTGTTTTCTCATTTTTATTTAAAATTTTAATTTCTATTCTACTTACTTCTTTTTTATATGATTTGATAATTTGTAAAATTTGATCTAAGTATCTAGAGGTAATCCAATCCCTTATAAATCTTGTACCAACAGCAATTAAAACATAATTATTGAATTCTTCAACAAATTCAATTTTTCTCAACCAACTTTCATATATATCATTTCCAAAATTTTCTTTCATTTTTAATTGGACAACGTTCCAATCAATTTTGTTCTCTTCTAGGTTCTGTGGGCTTTTATTTAAAATATTTTTCATGGAGAAACTCCAATTAAATCCAATAAAAAGTTATTGCAATATTTTTTTTCTAAATTTAAAAAAAAAATAAAATCTCTAATTGAATGAAGGAAAGTTTTTTTTTATTAAATCAAAAATTGAATTTCTAAACATCAAAAGGTAAAAAAAATTTACTTTTAAAATTTAATAATCTACATGTTGTGTTCAGAAAAAATTATAATTTATATTTAGTAAATAAAAACTATTTTAAGTTGTAATGCTTTTGTTAAATTATTTTGGGTATCTTAAGTTGAAAAAAAATAATCTACTTAAGGTTGTTATATTGTATTTATTTTTTTTGTTAATCTTGAGATATTTCTTGACGCGTTTTGTTTTTTAATAATACCTGTCTTAGCAATTTTCATTAATTCAGAATTTAGTTTGGGTAGAAACGCAAGTGCATCCTTTTTTTTCTTTTGTTCAATAAGTAAATTCATTTTTTTTATGGCATTTCTAAATCTACTTTTTCTAGATTTATTAACTATAGTTTGTCTTGATATTCTTCTAATTCTTTTAATTGCTGATTTTGTGTTTGCCATTTTGCGCTGGTATAGCTTGCTAATTAGTAGTGGTCAATAGATTTATTTATTTTTTTTGACATGAAAAACATAAAAATGTCGATCTGTTCGATATTGTAATTTTTTTAATATTTTCCTTACAATTAAAGGTTAAACAAGGTTTATTTTCTCTATTATAGACTTTGAATTCATTTTGGAATGATCCATCTTTACCTTTTATATTTTTAAAATTTTTTATACTTGAGCCCCCTTTTTTAATTGCTTTATTAAGAACTACTTTAGAATATTTTGCAATTTTTCCAACTTCTGTACCACTTAAATATTTACATAATTTTCTTGGATTAATTTTTGAATAAAAAAGTATTTCATTTGCATATATATTTCCAATCCCAGAAACAAATTTTTGATTTAAAAGAAAACTTTTAACACAAGTGTTTTTAGATTTAAGTATTTTACTCAAATAAGCTTTGGTAAAACTTTTATCTATGGGCTCGGGTCCAAATTTATTAAAATATCTTATAAAATCTTTTTTATTGCTTAATATTATAAAAAAACCAAATCTTCTTGGATCATTGTAAATTATTTTAAAACCTGAAAAAATAATCTCAATATGATTATGTTTTTCTGGCAATATTCCTGACTTGTAAAAGCTAAGATTTGTCCTTCTAATTTTTTTATTATTTTTAACTAAATGCAGAGTACCCGACATTCCGAGATGAATTATTAAATACTGATTATTTAAAAACTGAATAATTAGATATTTTGATTTTCTAAATATATTTATAATTTTTTGGTTTTTTAACAAATTTTCCATATTATTTTGAATTTTAAACCTTAAGTTTCTATTTTTTATTAATACTTTCTCAATTTTTTTAAATTTAACTCTTTTCTCAAGAGACTGTTTTACTATTTCTACTTCTGGTAATTCTGGCATATAACACTATATTATTAAGAATAATAAACATTTAAACATGAAACAACACTTACAACAAAACAAAGGGCTTGTACAAAACGTATTTGATAATGTTTTTGATAAGTATGATCTAATGAATGATATTATGTCTTTTGGTGCCCATAGGATTTGGAAAAAAGAACTAATTCACATGATTAATCCATTTAAGACAAAAAAGTTAATAGATGTAGCATGTGGAACTGGTGATATTGCTAAATTGTACTCAGATGCAATAAAAAATAGATCTAAAATATTGTGTGTTGACCCTAATAAAAAAATGCTATCCGTTGGAAAAAAAAAACTCTCAAATTATAGTAATATAAAGTGGAAACTTGGATACGCAGAGAAATTACCAGTACCAGATGATTGTTATGATTTTTATACTATAAGCTTTGGATTAAGAAACACAAAAAATATTAAATCAAGTATTAAAGAAGCTTATAGAGTTTTGAAAAAAGGTGGAAGATTTTTTTGTTTAGAATTTTCAAAAATAGATAACCAAAACTTAGATTTTATATATAAAAAATATTCAAAAATAATTCCAAAAATTGGTAAATACATTGTAGGAGATGAAAAACCTTATGATTATTTAGTAAAGAGTATAGAAAAATTTGCTAACCAAGATCAAATATTGGATGTCATGAAAGAATGTAAATTTGAAAAGTGTAAATATAGAAACTTAAGCGGAGGTATTGTTTCGATTCATACCGGTTGGAAAATTTAATGATAAAAAAAATTTATATTTTATTTAAAATTGCAAGGAAACTAGCTTCTTCTGAAGCTTTAAACATTATATCTAAAGTTCATACACCACCATTTTTTGTAAAAATATTTTTTAAAATATTGTCTTTTTCTTTTTCGCATAAGGAAACAAATAGAAATTCAAAAGATGATGGTGAAAGGTTGTGCCAATCCATAGAAAGTATGGGTACAACGTTTATAAAATTGGGACAGTTTTTAGCTACCAGACCTGATATTATAGGTGAACAAATTTCTAAAAAATTAGAAAAGTTACAAGACAGACTTCCTCCTTTTCCTAATAACGAAGCTAAGTCAATAGTAGCAAGAAACCTAGGCAGTGAAACTTATAATTCAATAATTAATTTTAGTGAACCAGTGGCCGCAGCATCAATAGCACAAGTTCATAAAGCACAAATTAATGATAATGGAACATTAAAAGATGTTGCAATAAAAATTTTAAGACCTGAAATCAAAAAAATATTTAACGAAGAAATTGACTCGCTTATGCTCTTAGCATATTTAATCGAAAATTTTGTTAGAAAAACAAAAAGATTAAGATTAGTAGAGGTCGTTTTTTTATTAAAAGAAATAACAAATCATGAAATGGATTTAAGATTTGAAGCGGCTGCAGCAAATGAATACTACGAAAATACAAAAAATGACGCAGGTTTTAAAGTTCCAAAAATTTATTGGAATTTTACAAGCGAGGAAGTTCTTACTTTAGATTGGGTTGAGGGAATTTCAATAAGAGAGAAGGAAAAATTACAAGATAAAAATATAAAAATCAAAAATATTGCTGAAGATATTATTCAACATTTTTTACGGCACGCTGTAAGAGATGGTTTTTTTCATGCAGACATGCATCAAGGAAATTTATTTGTTGATGATAGTGGACAAATTATTCCAATTGATTTTGGAATAATGGGAAGACTAGACAAGCTCAATAGAAAATACCTGGCTGAAATACTTTACGGTTTTATCCAAAGAGATTATAAAAAAGTTGCCGAGGTACATGTTGTTGCTGGACTTGTGCCTAACACAGTAAATACAGATGAGTTAGCTCAAGCTCTTAGATCTATAGGAGAACCTATTTTTGGTCAATCTGTTAAGGATATTTCTGGTGGTAAACTTCTTAAACAATTATTTGATATTACTGAAAAATTTAATATGCAAACACAGCCACAGCTTTTATTGTTGCAAAAAACTATGGTTGTAGTTGAAGGAGTTGCAAGAAATTTAAACCCAAATACAAATATATGGGAAACTTCCAAACCAGTATTGGAAAAATGGTTAAAAGAGACAAAAGATCCAATAAATACATTTACAGAAACTTTAAAAGATTCAGCTGAAGTTATAAAAAAACTTCCAGAACTTCCAAAAATTATGGATAAAGCAAATCAAGCACTTACCTTTATGGCTAGTGGGCAAATCCCACAAAATTCAAACTCCTATTCAGCTTTGAAAGAAAAAGAACTAGAAATGAAATCTTTTAGAAATCAAAGTATTGTTGGATTATTACTGCTTGTATTTGTGGGTTTCATAGTATTTTAATTTGATATGAATAATTTAGAAAATAAAAAAATATTATTAATAATATGTGGAGGAATAGCAGCATATAAAAGTTTAGAATTAATAAGAAATTTAAAAAAAGTTGGTGCAAAAGTTAAAACAATACTTACGGAAAGTGGTAAAGAATTTGTTACACCTCTTTCGATAACAGCATTATCTCAAGATAAAGTCTATACTGAACTATTTGATTTTAAAAATGAATCAGAAATGGATCACATATCTTTATCCAGGTGGTCTGACTTTATTTTAATTTGTCCTGCAACTGCCAATACCATTTCAAAATTAAGCTACGGACTTACCGACGACTTGGCTTCGGCTGTAGTTTTGGCATCAGATAAAAAAATCTTCATAGCACCTGCTATGAACGTAAGAATGTGGGAACACAAATCAAATAAAGATAATATAGATAAATTAAAAAGTTTTGGATATCAAATTATAGGTCCAAATATAGGAGAGATGGCTTGTGGGGAATTTGGTGAGGGAAAATTGTCTGAACCATATGAAATTATAAATTATCTAAATAATTATTACAAAAACAATAAGTTATATAAAAAATACAAAGCATTAATTACAGCAGGACCTACTCACGAATATATTGATCCTGTAAGATATATTACAAATAAATCTAGTGGAAAGCAGGGTTTTGAAATAGCAAAATCTTTGAAAAAAAGAGGTTTTGATACTACATTAATTTCAGGTCCTACAAATTTAAGTCCTATAAATGGAATAAATAACATTAATGTGAAGTCTGCAAAAGAAATGTTTGATGCAACATTGAATTCACTTCCTGTAGATGTTGCAATTTTTTCTGCTGCTGTTGCAGATTGGAAGATATTAAAAAAAAGTAATAACAAAATTAAGAAAAATGAAATACCTGAATTAAAACTTGAAAAAAATATTGACATTTTAAAACATGTTTCAAACCATAATTCTTTAAGACCAAAACTTGTTATTGGATTTTCAGCAGAGTCAGAAAATGTAGAGCAGAATTCACAAAAAAAACTTCAAGAAAAAAATTGTGATTGGATAATAGCAAATGATATATCAAATCCATCTATAGGTTTTGACTCTGATTTTAATGAAGTTGATATTTTTTATAATAATGAAAAAAAAGAAAAAATACCAAAATTAGAAAAACAAGTTTTGGCAGACAAAATTGTAGATAAAATAGTTTCAAAATTAAACTAAAAGATGGTGAGAGTTTTATTTAAAAGACTTAACTCTAAAGTAAAATTGCCTAAATATAAAACAGATGGATCATCTGGAATGGACCTAATGGCATTCACAGAAAAAACAATTATTATAAGACCTAATTCCTCCGCCTTGATACCAACTGGATTGTCTATAGCAATTCCTCAAGATACTGAAATACAAATCAGACCTCGCTCAGGTCTTGCGGCAAAATCAAGTATTACTGTTCTAAATACACCTGGGACTATAGACAGTGATTATCGTGGTGAAATAAAAATAATTTTGTTTAATCATGGCGAAAAGAATTTTGAAGTAAATAACAATGATAGAATTGCTCAAATGATTTTAACACCTATTTTAAAAATAGAATTTGAAGAAACTAATGAGCTCCCAGACACGATTAGAGGTAGTGGAGGATTTGGATCTACTGGAAAGTAATGAGACAATTAAATAG
>MDTE01020490.1_pt1 | contig 16687 bp, 14 predicted proteins | sample 811231 | NCBI WGS metagenome assembly MDTE01 (sample SAMN05326651, study PRJNA326480) | marine metagenome | isolation source: seawater | place: Indian Ocean: Red Sea | collected 2010
AGCCTCGCCAGCTCCTATACCCTTTGATTTAATGGGCGTATTAACAGATATAAAAATAATATCTGCTTTTTTTATTGAATTTTGTACTTCAGTACTAAAAAATAAGTTTTTATCTCTTACATCACTTACTATTTCTGCAAGACCTGGTTCAAAAATAGGTAGATTTTTACAATCACCATTCCATCTCTTGATTCTATTTTCATTTACATCTACTACATTAACAACAACTTCGGGACAATACTTTGCTATTACCGACATGGTAGGGCCACCAACATAGCCTGCTCCGATACAGCAAATATTTTCAATTTTAAATCCATTTAGTTTTGAAAAAGGCATCTGTAAATTTTACTAAAATAAATAGATTAAAAATAAATTTTAATATTAAATTCAATTAATACTAAAGTTACTTTAAAAATAATTTTGTATTTTCAAAAAGCTTAAATAATTATTTGTTTTTGAACTATATTTATAATAATCTAAACATATCAAGTATTAAAAACTAATTTGGTATAACTGTAATAAATAAAAAATGAACATATGTTTCTTTTATTAATATATATTTTTTTTTCAATTCTCATTAGTAGATCAATATTAAAAGCAAATATTTTTAACATCGCAAGTCTAGCGTTAATTAGCTACTGGATAACCTATCCATTGGATAGTATGAATTTTGTTCTTAATAATCAAGTTTTATTTGAGGCAATTGATAATATCAAGGGAAAAGGAATCTATTTATATGCTGTTTTTGGCTTTTCTTTTTTAATAGGCGTATTTATCATTACTAAAATAAATCCTAGGAGACTTAAATTTTATCCAAATATTAATTCAAAAAGTAATTTATTTTTTATTTCAACTTTTCTTGGAATTTTAGGTTTATTTTGTTTTTCCTATACATACAATTTTGATATTAATGAATATTTTTATTTAAATTTTAAAGTCCCAAGGATAGAAAGTAAGGCATTATTAAGCGAGGCATCAAATGCTCTCCCTTATTCAATATTCTTTATTCCTTCATTTACAGTATTATTAATTGCAATAAAAAAATATGGTTTAAAGAGATCTTTTACGAATTCCTTTCTTACCATAATTATTAGTTTAATTAATTTACCAATTCTATTTTCTTATTTTATCGAGGGTGAAAGATCTGCATTAATAAAATTAATAATAGTAGGATTTTTTACAATAGGACTTGCTAAGAAATCAGTTGAGGAAAGTAACCAAAAAACATTTTTAATAGAGAAATTTAGAATAAATAAAAAAATTCTAAAAAATAGAATTAAAGTAATGTTAATTTTATTTATTTCAGTCTTCATACTTGCAGCTATAGCTATTGGTAGAAATGATAGATGGGAATCTTTTACAAATATCTCAGAACACTCAACAGGTGAATTTAGAGGAGTTAACTACACTATTGAATATGCATTAGCAAGAAATAATCTAGACATTTTGAAAACAGACAAAATGTTTACTTGGAAAAACATTATTTTTTATCCTTTACCAACTTATGTCTACAAAGGTATTTTTAAAGAAAAAAAACCTCCAAATATAGGAGCTGCGATTGGAATTGATACTAAAAATCATCTATATGGTGTTGAGGGTAATATGAGATTTGGATTTGGTCTATCACCTGTAGCAGAGGGGTTTATTAATTTAGGCTATTTTGGAGTGTTTTTTATTGGTTTAGTTTATGGGCTTGCAATAGGCCTACTCCAAACTCTATACAATAAAATATCATTAGAAAATATTAGTTTAATAGACATTTTAATTCTTAATACATTAGGGATAGTCCCTTTAATAATGCGTTCTGGTTCGGCAGGTATTTATAATTGGATATTTAGTTCTTCCTTTGTAATACTATTACCTTTATTAATTATTGAATTGTTTAAAACAAAAAGAAATGCCTTTGAAAAATAGAATAATTAGTTCCAACACATTCTCAATCATTAAATATGGAAGAGGATTTAAATACATTCTAATTGCAACTTTTTTTTCTTTAGTAGTAACATTTTTTGATATAAAAACGATTTCTTTAGTTCCAAGTCTAATTAAATCTATATCAGATATAAATGAAAGAGACGGGGCAATAAGCTTTATAGTATTTGCTTTAGTGAGTGGGGTATTCAGGACAATATTAGCCTATATTTCTTCAAATATTAATACTACTATTTCTAGTAATATAAGCAAAAAAGTTATAGATTCCACAGAATTAATTGATGTTTATGAACTAGAGAAATTTGGAGTTAGTAAATTATCTCAAATCTTTTCTAATGACATACAAACAATTACGAATGAGCTTGTATATCCTCTTTTACAAATTATAAATAGTTTAATCTTATGTTTATCAATAACTATATATCTTCTTTATAGAATTCCTATTATTACTATCGGAATATCAATTATTTACTTAATTCTTTATTTTATTTTTATAAAAACCTCCAAGAGTAAAATAAGAAAGAATAGTTATAAGACCGCTCAAATTAGAGCCAAATTTGTTCAGTATGCAAATGAAATTATTATAAGCGCGAGATATCTTAAAAGCTCAATTAGGAAGAATAGAGTTCCTGAATTTTTAAAAAGAAATGACTTGTTAATAAAAAAAATGTCCGCTCAAAACAATTTCTTATCTCTTTATCCAAAATATATATCTGAATCATTTGGATTAATATCCATTGCTATTATTGGCTGGATAAGTTCATTTAGCGGTAACGATCAAATTCTATCCTTATTAGGCATATTGGCATTAAGTATTCAAAAAATAATTCCTTCTTTTCAAAGTATATTTGTTGGTATTTCTGCTATAAACTGTAATTCCGCAAATATAAAAAGAATTTTAGATCTAATTAAACTAACTAAAAAGCAAAAGATGCTTAGTGAAAAATTAAAAATAGTTAATCGAATAGGTAATTTACAAAAAATTAAAACTTCAAAATCAATAGAAAACTATCCTAAGATTCTTTTAAAAGCTAAACTTATAAACCAAAATTCTCAAGATTATTTTAATTTTCAACTTATAAAAAATGAGTGGAACGGTATTATTGGAGCCAGTGGCGCAGGGAAAACCACTTTTATGGACCTTATAACTGGTGTGGCTTTCCCTTTACAAGTCAAAAACTGTTTTAATACGCCAAAAGGCAAATTAAATATTGAAATAAATAAAAATTTAGAGTTTATTTATCTATCACAATTTAATTATATTCCTAGTTGTTCAATTATTGAATATATTGCCAATACTAACGATTTGGAATATCTAAATCAAAATAAAAAAAATATAGTAAAACTTTTAAAATCAATAGGTTTATATGAAGAGTTGGGATTAAAAAATTCAGAAAATTTATTTAAAGATCTTACTGAGAATGCATTATCTATAAGCGGAGGTCAGGCACAAAGGTTGAACATTTTAAGGATTATATTTGAGATACAAAATAATAAAAGCAATAACAATAAAGTCTTAGCGATGGATGAACCATTTAAGGGTTTAGATGAAGATGCAAAAAATAAATGTATATTGTTATTAAGGAAATTCTCCAAAACTGCTATTCTCATAACTCACTCAAAAGAAGAGGCAAATAAGTTATGCAATAATATTTATAAAATAAGATGACCATTTTACATCTTGCAAGAAGTTTTGGAAGTAAAAGATTAGGAGGCTCGGAAAGAAATATTTATAATCTTGTTAATTTAATATCATTAAAAACTAAAGAAAAAAATTTAATAATGAGTGACAATGGTATTTGGGAATACCATATTAAATCTGATACTTTTAGAAAAATTGATAAAACAAAAATAAATTTATTTTTTCTATTAATAAGGAATCCTTACCAGAAAATAAACAATATTCATGTTCATTCCAATGGATATTATATATTTCTAGGATATATTATTTCTTTTTTATTTAAATGTAAATTAATAATTAAAGTAACACGAGTTGGAGATGGTTCTCTAATAAATAGAAATAAAAAAGAAAAAATAAGTTTTAAATTACTCTTGAAAAGAAATTTATTTAAATATTTATGTAAAGCGAAAAATGTTTATGTACATATATTGTCAAAATCATCTTTGGAAATAGTTAATAAATTTACAAAAAAAATAATAATTTTCCCTAATTTAATTAAAAAAGGTAAATACGATCCAAATATTAAAAAGAAAGATACTTTTGTATTATCATCTAGATTAATAAAAAGAAAAAATGTTGACTTAGCCTTAGATAATTTACTAAATTTAAAAAATAAAAATTTGCATATCTTTGTTATTGGAGATGGTCCAGAATTAAAAAGATTAAAAAGCAAATATAAAACCAACAAATCAAAAATCACATTTTTAGGTTATTTAAAAAATAATGATATAAATAATTATTATGCTTTAGCAGAATTTTTTGTGAACCTAAGTGATAGCGAAGGAATGTCAAACTCTTTTATTGAAGCTATGTCATTTGGCTGTAAATGTATAGTTTCTGATATTTTAGAAAATTATTGCACCGCTGAAAATCATGCTATTTATTACGATAAAGGAGAAGATTTTGTTCTAAAAATCAAAGAATCACTTAAACTGAATCCAAAAGAAATTTCAGATTATGCAAACTCAAGATTTTCAATCGATTTTTTTAAATCAACTCAAATAAAGGAGCTTTACAAAATTGATAATAATAATATTAGCTGCTGGTAAGGGAAATAGATTAAAAAAAACACTTCCTAAATCATTTTCTTATGAGACAAAATCACTTATTCCAATAAATAATGAACCTGCGATTAAAAGACTTATTAATCAATTCTTAAAAATAAAAGAAAAAGATATTCTTCTTTTATTAGGTCATCAATACAAATCTGTACTTAAAGTTTTAAATGATAAAGAACAAGTTTTTGTTTTAAACAAAAACTATGAAAGAGACTCTAACCTGAGATCTCTTTTTTTAGGTTTTGAAAAAATTATAACTGAAAATATCTTTAATATAAACGAGGGTGTATTAGTAATAGAAGCTGATTGTTGCTTTCATAGTGAAATATTAGAAAAATTTTTAAAACATATAAAATTAATAGATAGCTCAAAAGAATTAAAAAAAAAGATATGTTGGACAACTAAAGGTAATGCAATATCAAACGATTCTGGGGGGTTCATTGATCCATTTGAAAACATTTCAAATTCAAAATTTGGCGATATAAAAAATATATATATAAAAACTAAACCCAATAATCCAAGCACAATGAAAATGTATGGAATCACATGGTTTAATAATTATGCAGCTATAGAATGGCATCTTAAAGCAAAATCTTTTCTTAGAAATATAAAGCCTAATGACTTAACGGGATATTTCCATCAAATAATTTTTGATAATTTTAATTGCTTCTCTAATAGTTACTATGATTTAGGGGAACAAGCTTTATCATTTAATGATTTTGAGGAATACTCAAAATGTCTAGAATTATAAATTTAAAAATTTCTTTATTTTTTAAATCATGAATTTTTATCTTATAGATCCTAAAAAATTAAATCCAATAGAGGGACATAGAATAGAAAGAGTAAATTGGCTTTCAGAAAAAATTTTGTCCGAAGGATATTGGTCTAAACCAATAGCTATTGCTAAAGAACATAATTTAGTAATGGATGGCCATCATAGATTAGAATCCTCCTTAAAGTTGGGTTTAATAAGAGTGCCTTGTTTTATTTTTTCTTACAAAGAAATAAATATATATTCCCTCAGGGATGGGATTGAAGTTAATTATGAGATAATAATAAAAAATTTCTTGGAATCAAAAATATTTCCATATAAAACTGTAAAGCATGAATTGCCAAATCAAAAATTCAAACCAATAATTCTTAAACAACTAAGTTAAATGGTTAATAAAGCTATCATTTTAGCAGCAGGTGAATCTTATGATACGCAAGATATATTCCCTAAAATATTGCTAAAAAATCCAATAACAAATAAAACAATTTTGGATAATTTTCTTGATCATTATGGGGATAACTCTTTATTTGTCTTAGGATTTAGATCCTTATCAGTTTTAAATTCCTATCCAAATATTAATGTAGTTTTAAATCATTCTTGGTCAACAACAAAAAGTGCTCATAGTTTAGCTCTTGCGGTTGAGTGTTTACCTCCGAACGAAATAGTAGATATATATTCTGGTGATTATTTTATTGAGAGTAACTTTTTTAACTATTTTCAATCCAACGAATGTGATAATTTAATTGTGGCTTCTTATAGAGAGGAGAGATCTACTAAAGCTTGCAATCTTGTAATTAAAGACCATAAGATATTATCAAAATATTATGGTAAAATTCGAGACACAAAGCATCCTGAGTCATTAGGAATTATAAGAACAAGTGTTTATAATATAAAAAATTGGATTTTCTCACTCTCTAGAAATTACAGATCTCTATACGCTACTGATATAATTCCTGATGAATTTTTAGAAAATTTCCAAATTTTTATTGATGATGATTATCAAATTCATGAAATTAACAATAGTAATGACTTTATAAAATATAGGAGTTTAAGAAATGACAAAAATCAATATTAGGACTATAACTTCCTCGATTTTGATTGATTATTTCACAGATGAAGTTGAAATAATTTCCCAGTTAGAGAAGGTATCACAACAAATTAAAATAATTGAAAAAACTTATCCAAAAATAAAAACCTTAAGGATTAGCATAATTTTTAAACAGAAAATCTCAATTTCATCAATTTCTGGCCTTATAAACAAACTTTTATTTATTAAAAATGAGTCTAAAAAATTATCAATTAGATGGATGTCTTTAACCTTAAATAGTAATCAATTTGAAAACATAGAAAATATCCCAGAAATAGTTAGAACAGTTATTTTAAAAATATCAAATGTTTTTGTTCATTTAGTCGTTTCAGAAAATGAAAAACACGTTTTTGACTACTATGCGAAATCAATAGTTGAAGTTTCAAGATTATCTCAAAGTGGTTTTGAAAACTTCAGATTAGGTATAAGTAATGGGGAAACGAATAATACTCCCTTTTTCCCTTATGCAAACTTTAAAGATAAATTAAGTTATTCAGTTGGGTTAGAAACATTAAAAGATTTAGTTGATGAGTTTTATATAAATCCTGAATTGGATACTAGTAAAAAACTTGTAAAATACGGTAAAAAATTTGAAAGATCTTTAATAGAATTAAATGAATTTTTATTGAAGAATTCTCTTTTGGAATATAGAGGTATTGATGCATCATTAGCGCCAATTCCTCAAACTATTCAAAGTGTTGGTTTGCTCTATGAATTTTTTGGCGTAAGCACATTGGGAAATCTTGGATCATTATCAATCACTTCACGCTTAACAGATTTCATTAATAAAGCATTTATTACCTCCAAAGCCAAAAAGGCAGGATTTAATGGAGTTATGTTTTCACCTCTTGAAGATGACTGGCTTGCAAAACAATCTATTAAGGGAATACTTGATATTCAATCACTGATGCTTTATTCCTCCGTGTGTGGATGTGGGATTGATATGGTGCCTATACCAGGCGACGTTTTCGTTGAAACCATTGCTTCCTTAATTTGTGATGTAGTTACTCTGTCTTATAAATTAAATAAACCTTTAGGAGTAAGAGTGCTTCCAATTCCAGGAAAATTCTCAAATGATAAAACTAATTTTAATCATGATTTTTTGTCTGATATGAAAATAATAAATATTCAAGATTCTATTCTTCCAAACATAAATTTTTAACAAATGAATGATTTCTGGGAAAATCAACCCTTAAAAAAACATAGTTTTATTCATAGTGTCAGTAACCTTTCAATTAATAAAACTTTTTCCAAAGAGAAAAGTAAAAATGAAATGCAGAAAATTGAAGATCTTCTATTTTCAGATAATAGGATTTATAGTTCATGTATAGAAATAGGAGCTGGCTCATGTCAATGGACATATATTCTTTCAAAGATAAGCAAAAAAGTTTTAGCCACTGACACTTCTAAAGGCATGCTTGATATAGGCAAAGAACATATGACTAATAAAAACCCTAAAAATAAAATTGATTTTTTTTATGGTGATATCTGTGATAAAAAAAATCCACCAAATTCTCCCTATGATTTAGTTTTTATTTCAGGATTAATTTTATATTTAAGTAAAGATCAATTTAATAAACTAACCAAATTCATTTCAAATCATACGAAATCCTCTACAAATTTAGTGCTTAGGGAACCAGTTGGTATAAAAAAAGAATTTGTTTTAGATAATGTTTATTCTGAAGAATTAAAAACAAATTATTCTGCAATTTATAGAACAGAAAAAAATATTATTGATGCATTTAAACTAAATAATTTTTTTGTTAAGACAAATGAGTGGTTACATCCTGATAATTCAAAATTCAATAGGTGGAAAGAGACTCGGCTAAAACTAATATCTTTAAGGAGAAAGTAATTGAATATAGTTTGGATTTTCGTTGATTCTGTTAGAAGATATCATTCTGATGATGATAGGTCAAGATTAAAAATAATGGACAAATTTAAAAAGAAGTCAATTGAATTTACTGAAGTTGTAACATCTGCTCCTAGTACGGTAATGTCTATAAGTGCAATGATGACTGGTTGTCATGCCTACTTACTCGGAACTAATTATAACGATTTTAGATTCGATAGAAATGCATTTCCTACACTTTCGTCCATTCTAAAAAAAGACAAATGGGATTGCAAAGCAATACTCATGCATCCTGATATAAGAGAAAAACTGACCTGTTTAGATTTATATCCAAGAAGAAAATGGCCAAAAAATTACACTCATGGAAAGTGGTGGTCAAACTCAGATATTTATAATTTCTTAAAAGATGTATTACCTAGAGAAAACTATAAAAAAGAACCCTCAAAAAATTTTTGGTTTATTGATTATAACTGTAGAAAGGATCCAAAAATTTCAAACATAGTTGAAGATACTCTGAATTTATTTTACGAAAATGGATATAATCATCAAAATACAATTTTCATATTATGTTCAGACCATGGATATCCTGATAAGTCTAAAGGAATAACTCCAGAAGGTTTAAAGAGAAATAATATGACTCATGATATTTTTATGACTGATGATAATATAATGATTCCATTCTTAATTTCCTTTCCAGGATTTAAAAAAAATATAAGTTTTAATACTCAAATTTCTACAATCAATATTCTTCCAACAATTTTAGAATATTTAAACTTGAAGTTACCAAGTTCTAATATTAAATATGCTAGATCATTCTTATCAATTATCCAAAAAGGTAAAAAAAATTACTCCATTGAACCTTATGCAAGATGTGATGCCAGATTTCTTGGACAATCAAATAGAGTATGTTGTATTAGAGATAAAAATTATAAACTGATTTATAGTTATGAAGAAAATAAATTTCAATTTAATAAAATAAAAGGTCTAGATGAAAAAGAATTACGAGATAAAAATATAAAAAAAATTTTTTATGGTCACCAAAATTTTCTAAGAGAAACAGATGCTTTAGCATTAGAAATGTTTAAAAATAAATATCTAAGAAAAATAAAAAAAATTTTAATCCAATTTTCTAAGCAGAAAGAAATTAAAATATATTTATATTCTAATGCTATTGAAGTATTTAATAAATCTATCATTGAATTAATCAAATATGATCTAGCAAAAGATAAAAAAACTTCTCTAATATTTAAATCTCATAAAAATCACAAATTTGATTATAAAAAAAATACAGTTAATAAGAATAAATTAAATATTAAATATGATTTAAAAATCCTACTTCAAACTGAAAATGAGAATATAAATGATTTGTTAAAAAATTTCAAAACAATTAAATCTAAAAAACAATTAATTATTCCAACATCTTTAACTGGGGAAATCCTACAAGGCAGATTAAAACGAGCTTTAAAAACAATTTGGATTAGTAAGATATTATATATATATGAACCTTTTCTCATAATAAAACTATTTATGAAATTTATTAAAAATAAATAAAATGAATAATTTTTTAAATGAATTTTTATATTTTTCAGAACAATACATAAAAAAAAATTATCCTGGAACAACCATACATAATATCGACATAGATAAAGTTAAAGATTTTAACTATGAAGAAAATGAGAGTCCTCTTCATAATGGTGTAATTTATTTGAACAAAAAACTTCTTAATTCTATAAAAAAGAACTTAAGCTTATTAGAAATTGGATGTGGTGTTAATTCAATTTTCATTGATTCTAAAAAAAATAAATTTTCTAGGGTAGACGGATTAGATATTCATGAGAAAGATTATAGAGGCCGAAATACATTAGCTAATATAATAGGATCTGTATCCAGAATTCCTATAAGATCTAACTTTTATGATGTTTGTATATCCAACCAGTCTATAGAGCATTGGTATGAGTATAACGTAAGTTTATCTTCAGGAATTTCAGAAATAGCGAGAGTACTAAAAAAAGACAAAGGAAAAATGATCATAAATTTTCCTTTATTTTTGCATGGTAAAAAAGAGTTCTTACAAGGAAATATAGAATATGTTTTAAAAGAAATATCAAAGTATTTTTCAATCAAAACAATAAACTTTGTTCATTCAGGATCTAGAAAATATCAAGGTTGGAAATTATGTGGACAAAGCCAATATAGAATAAACAATTACGTCCTGAGTAAGGGAATTAAAGGTTTACCAGAATCTATTATTTGTGAAGTAATTGCAGTTAATATTTTTGAACCAAAACCAATAAATAAAAGTAAAGCTTTTTCAATATATAGACGAATTAACCTTTATAAAGAATATACTCCATTAGAGCTAGTTATAAAAATGATTAATAAAATAAAGTTTTTAAAAAGATAAATGTCCAAACTGCTAAAAGATATCAAACTAAAAAAAAATCCCCAAGAATTTTGGTCAAAATATTTTTCTTCTATTTTTGCCCCTTATATTTCAGTAGCTCTCATAAAATTAAAAATTGATCCAAATATTATTACTCTATTAATGTTACCTAGTTCTTTTCTATGTATATATTTCTCGATTTTTATTATTAATAAAGAACTAAATTTATTTTTAATTTCATTAATTGGTATTGCTATCAATATTATTGATTTTGCGGATGGGATAGTGGCCAGGCATTCAAATAAAGTTAGTTCTTATGGTAAATATTTAGATAGAATTTGTCATTATGTTGCAAACCCATCAGTATTTTTAGCATATGGTATTTATTCTATTCAAATTGAAAAAAACTTTACAGGCTTTTTATTTTTTTTGATAACATTATTAGATTTATTTGATGTAGCATCAAAAGATTGCTTAAGTTTAATAAACTTAAGTAAAAATGAATTTAGCTACGGTAAATCAAAGAAATTTTCTTTTTCTATTAGATCTATTTTTGATCTAATTATCCGAATTTTTTTCTTACCATTAACTTCTGTCCCCCACATAATTTTATTATTTTTTCCCCTTTTTATTTATTTTGACAATTTACTTTTAATCTATGCGCTATTGTTCATAACTGTATCAATTTCTAGAATAATTATTAGGTCCACAAATATCTATAAAAAATATGCAAAAAAATAATAATTCAAGAATTAAAAAAATAATCAGAATCTGTAGAACATGGCCAACAGAAAAGTTTAATGGAATAGGTTTGCATGCATATAACTATAGTAAATTTATAGATAAACCTACTAAGGTATTTTTAAAAGATTTTGAGAAAGAAGATAAACCTTTTTTACTTAGTAATGTTTCTATTAAGAAAATAAAATATAAAGATCTTTTATTAAAAAAGAAAAATACAAATAAATTGAAATTATTTTTTATTCTATTTACAAAAATAATAGGAGAAATAATAATGTTTCTAAGATTAATTAAATATATAGCAGGAAGAGAAACTGACTACAATATTATTCATATACATTCAGCTAATTATATATTATCAGGCTTTACGATTTCAGCTATTTACAAAATACCCATAGTTATGCAATTAGGCGGAACAGATATCATAAGAATGGAGAAATCAATAATTCATAGGTTTATTCTAAAGAGAATAAAATATTATATCTGCATAAATAATCAAATATCAAAAAAAGTTAAATTAATAAATCCTCTTTCTAAGATACAAATTGTAGGCAACTCTGCAGATACATCATTATTTAAACCATTAACAAAAAATAAAAATCTTCTTGTATCAATTGGGAATCTAAGGTGGCAAAAAGATTACTTAACATTGATAAGAGCTTTCAAAATATTTTATGAAACTAATCATCAAGCTAAACTTTTAATATTTGGAGAAGGTCCTGAAAGAAAAATACTTGAAAGTAAAATAAAAGATTTAAAAATGGAAAATAATATTTTCCTTAAAGGTTATTGCAATCATTCAGAAATAGCAAATACTCTTTCAAAAAGCTATTTATACATTCAATCCTCTATAAGTGAAGGATTACCAAAATCTATTTTAGAAGGAGTCTCTGCTGGATGTCCTATCATTTCAACAAATGTAGGTTCTTGTAAAGAAATTGCAGATAAGTTTGGGATATCAGTAGAGCCAAATAACCCTGAAGATCTTGCTAAAGCAATTATAAAACTATTTTTAAAAAAGGATTTATGGGATTACTATCATAAAAAATGCATTAAAGAAAGAGTTAATTTTGGATGGGAAAAGTTAGTCCAAAAAGTTTCTCTTTTTTATGATGAAATTTATTAATTAATTAGTTGTACAAATTCAGAATAATTTTTAATTACTTCTAGAATAATACAAATCAAAATAAAATTATATTAAATTTTAATTCTTAATTTTTATTATAAAAGCGATATTATAATTAAATCAAAATCGAACATATTGTAATTTAAGATAATATGAAAATAATTTGAACCTAATTTTTATTAATTACAAGATTTTTATTAAAAATTATAATTTTTATAATGATTGCAAAGAAAAAAACTAAAAAATTGAAAGTTGTATTTCTAGCTAATACTGGTTGGTATTTATATAATTTTCGTTTAAGTTTAATAAACTTTCTTATAAAAAAAGATTTTGAAATACATTTAATTTGTCCTTTTGATGATTATACCCCCAAAATTATCGAGAAAGGAATACTAGTCCATAATTGGGATTTAAAAAGCTCATCGACTAATGTATTTAAAGAAATAAATTCAATAATTTCGTTATTCAGAATTTACCGAAATATAAAACCAGATCTAGTTCATCACTTTACAATTAAAAGTGTTTTATATGGAACTTTAATTGCAAATTTTTGTGGTACTAAATTTGTATTTAATTCAATAACTGGTCTGGGAACTATTTTTTTAAGTAATAACTTAAAGGATAAATTTCTTAATTTTTTAATAATTCCAATTTATAAATTAATTATCAAAAAATCAAAATCAATTCTAATATTTCAGAATAAATGGGATTTAGATTATTACATAAAGCTAAATATAGCAGCAAAAAGTAATTCATATTTAATAAGAGGTTCAGGAATAAATACTGAATACTTTAAAGATCACAAAAAAACAAAAAACTTTCCAAAGAAAAAATATTGGAAATTACTTTTTCCTGCAAGATTAATTCGTGAAAAAGGTATAAATGAATTAATAATAGCTTGCGATAGTCTTTGGGAAAATAATAAGAATTTTAGACTTTTTATAGCCGGAGAATTTAATCTAAATCAGAGGGGGAATCTTAGTAGAAAACAAATAGAAAGGATAAGAAAGCGAGAATATATAGTGGGAATAAAGTATCAAAGTAATATGAAAAATATATATTTAAAATCTGACATTGTTATACTCCCTACATGGAGAGAAGGGCTATCAAAATCACTCTTAGAGGCAGGCAGCATGGAATTACCTATAATCACAACAAATGTTCCTGGATGTAAAGATATTGTATTACATAAAAAAACCGGATTATTAGTTAATAAAGAAGATCCAGTTTCAATCAAAAATGCAATAATTTTTCTAATGAATAATAAAAATCTTTGCAAAAAATATAGTAAAAATGTTAGGTTACATATAGAAAAAAACTTCATAAACGATATCATCAATAAACAAACTTTTAATTTATATAAAAAGATAATTGGCCAAAAATCGAAAAATATTATCTACATATCTTGAGACATTCGATACTTGAAAATATATATATTTTTTTAAATTCAAAAAATATTTTAATATTTACAGAGTTATTTTTTATTTGATACTTAATAACAATTTAGAATCTTATGACAAATTTTTTTATTATTTTCTTAATGTGCGTTAAATTCTAAATATAAAAAAATATGCTTATCTTAAGAAAAAAAATTTAAAAAAACTATTTTAGGTAATTTAAATATTAATTAAAGTGAAGGTAGATATTTTTTTACTATAGTATTTTTTAGCTTATGCCTTTTAGAAGAATAATATAGAAATATTTAATTACAACATTTTTTTAAAGAGGAGAAAATATTTAAGTTTTATTTTAGAAAATCAAAAAGTTTCTCAGATGGATATAGATTAATTTTTACTTATTATCTAAAAAACTAGGATTAATTATTTATTTATAGCTATGAATTTTACTTTAATGAAGTATTTGAAAAGAATAAATAAAGTAAATATATATAAATTAATAATCTTTTTACCTCTCTTAATTTATTTAGGAGAGAGAAGTTTAATTGCTTATGATGAAGGATTTTATGCTCTTCAAGCAAAGTGGATACTAAATAATGAAAATTGGGTTATGCCTATGTGGTGGGGAGACATTTCTCTAGATAGAACAATAGGTAATCAAGCTTTAATTGCTTTTTCGCAAAAAATATTCGGACAATCTAATTTTTCTATTTATATTCCTAATTTAGTTGCATCATCCTTTATGCTCTTCTTTACTTATGATCTACATAAAATACTTTTTGATAAAAAATATTCTATCGTTTCTCCAATAATTTTATCAACAACTTTTTTATGGATTAACTATAGTCACCTTGCGACGCAAGATATGATTTTTAGTTCATTTATTACCTTGGGTTTATATTCTTCGATAAAATTCCAGCAGGATAGAAAAAAAATATTTTTATTAACTTCTGGATTATGGATAGGATTTGCATTCATGATGAAAACTTATCTCACAATAATCCCTTTTTTAGCAATATTACCTTTTTTAATCTCTACGAAGATCCTCTTTAAAAAACTATTTTGGATTGGCTTCATAATTGGTTTTATTCCATTTCTAATATGGAGTTTTAAAGTAATTAGTATTTATGATTTCTCTATATATTCAGGACTATACAAAAAACTTATTTACTTATCTGAGGAAAATCCTTTTTCTAATCCTATTTCTTATTATTTGTGGAATATACCAATCAATATTTTTCCCTGGAGTGCATTTGCTTTAATTGGTACTTTAAGTTCTATAAAAAGTAAAAATTTTATTGAGAGATATATCCTGTTTTTCTTTCCCTTAATTAACATTCTTTTACTTAGTCTTTTTTCTACTAAGACTCCTTATTATCCATTACCAATATTATCTTTAATTTCTTTAAATACCTATAAAGGATTGGTGAACACATTAAATAATAAAACAATAATAAGTAAACTTATTAAAAATTTTAATTTTTATTTTATTCCAATCTTTTTAATTCTTTTAGTTTTTTACCTTAACAGCAATTTCTCAAAATTCATCATTAATTCTAATGATGAATTATTTATTTATTCAGGAATAATTCTATTTTCAACTGCATGGTTATGTATAGGCTTTTTTAAATCAATTAGAAACAAAATAATATTTACTTTATTGGGTCCATATCTTGTGACTTCAATCATAGTTCAGTCTGGAACATTAAGTGATAGATCAAAAGAACTAAGAATAGCCACTGAAAATATAATTGAAGCAGAGAATTTAAATAATAAGGCAGTAGAAGTTATCAAAAGTGATATAAATAGTACAAATGCACATTCCAAAATCATCAAAATTTCACTTCTGATGCCAAACATTGGAAATGGGTTAAAAGATATAAGCGAACTAAACTTACATCAATATGCTTGGGTAACAAATTCGAATATAAATTTCAATGATAAAAATCAAGTAAAAATTATAGATGATTCTAAGATTTTTAGCCCTTGGAAATTAGTACTGAAAGAAAATTAAATATTGAAGCTAATGACTGTTTTTAATCTTTTTAAATAATTTTTTTATTTTCAAATTTTCCTCCAAACAGCCAATAGTTTCCCTTGAAAAACAGCCTCATTTAAATTTAATTCGATTGGTTCATAAGCTGGATTTGCAGCTTCAAGAAATATTTTTCCTCCTTTCTTAACAAAATACTTTAAAGTTGTTCCTAAACCTGGAACCATCGCACTAACAATAGTTCCATTCCTAAGAGAATAAGAATCATGAATTGGCTCCATCAAAACCATATCTCCATCAGCAATACATGCATCAATCATGGAATCTCCATTAACCGTCAGGGCAAAAACATCTTTCTTTTTTAAAACATCGGAAATATCAAAACTCTCTTGGACGTCAGAATAAGTTTCAATCAAACCTCCAGCCGCCACAGACCCCATAATTGGGACACCTTCAATAATTTCATCAACTAATTGCATTGTTCTAGCTTTTCCTTCTTGCCATGATATGTATCCTTTCTCTTGTAAGTGTTTTAAGCGACTTTGAATTGGAGCAGGAGATTTTAATCCCATAGCCTGCATCATTTGTCTAATGGAAGGACTATGTTGAAAGTTCTTCATATAATCTTTTATCCATCCATAAAGCTCACTTTGAGCCTGGGTAAG
>MDTE01168313.1_pt1 | contig 16686 bp, 17 predicted proteins | sample 811231 | NCBI WGS metagenome assembly MDTE01 (sample SAMN05326651, study PRJNA326480) | marine metagenome | isolation source: seawater | place: Indian Ocean: Red Sea | collected 2010
ACACTATTGATTGATAATTCAATTGCACGTTTCATAAATTTTTCAGAAAATTGATCCATTTTTATGCATATATTAAATTTAAATTTATTTCTTCTTTTCTTATATTTAAAGATTTTATTTCTAATAATCTTGCAATAATTGAAATCGCTATTACATCCGGCTCTTTTCCATTAATACTGCCTATACCTATAGGACATTCAATTCTATTGATTACATTGTCTTTAAAGCCATAATCTTTTAATCTTTTTTTAAATTTAATCTTTTTTGTTTGAGATCCAATCAAACCAAAAAAAATATAATTATTTTTTTCAAGAATTCTTACACTTATATCAAAATCCAATTTGTGACTATGTGTTAATACAACAAAATATGATAAAGGAGGTGCATTTTGAATAATTATTTCAGGATTTTTTGCTAATACTTTATTGATATTTTTATTTGTAATTTTATTTAAATATTCTTCCCTTGAGTCAATAATAAATACGTTAAAACCAACTCCATCTAGTTTATTTGTTAAAGCATTTGACACATGACCAGCTCCAAATATATATAAATTTTGATTTTGATTAGTTATATCATTCTTTAGATCCAATTTTTCTAATAATTTCAATCCATTATCGAATTTTATTAATTCAACTTCGATATACCCCCCACAGCATTGGCCTAAGGAAGGTCCAAGCGAATATTTAAACGAATCCTTATACTTATTTTTATTTTGCATTAGCTTTAATGATTCTTTTGTTACTCTAAATTCAAATTCTCCCCCACCTATAGTTCCAAATTGTCTTTCTTTAGAGATAATCATGAAAACATTTTTTTCTCTTGGGACTGACCCTTTAGTTTCAATAATTTTGACATAAATAATACTCGAATTAATTAATCTTATTTTCTCTATATCATTTAATTTCATTATTTTTCCTCTTTATTTTTTCTATTGCCATCAAAATTTTTTCTGGTGTAGCTGGAGCATCTAATTGTATTTTATTTTTATTTTGAGAAATATTTGAAATCGCATTTTTAATTGCAAAAAAATTCGACATTGCAAGCATTAAAGGAGGTTCACCTGTGGTTTTAGATTTATTTACAACATTTTCTTTATTTACTCCTTCTTTAAAAATCTTAACATTAAAATTTTTTGGCATATCGTTAACTGATGGTATTTTGTATGTAGATGGGGAATGGGTTGTTAATTTTCCAATTGAATTCCAATTAACTTCTTCAATGGTTAACCATCCAGCACCTTGAATAAAACCACCCTCAATTTGACCAAAGTCAATTGCTTCATTAATTGATTTTCCAACATCTTGAAGAATATCAACTTGAAGTAGCTTATTTTCTCCAGTTAAAGTATCTACTATAACTTCTGAAATTGAAGCACCATAAACAAAATAGTAAAAAGGCCTTCCTTTAAAATTTTTTTTATCAAAAAATATTTTAGGTGTTTTATAAAATCCTGATGAAGAAAGATGAATTCTATTTAAATAGGCTTCCATTATCAAATCTTTAAATTTAAATTGTTTATTTTTAAATATAATTTTTCCATTTCTATAAACAACATTTTTTACACTTATTTTATATTTATCTTTTACATATTTATTTATATTTTCTTTTATTTTATCAATTGCATTTAATACAGCTGCACCATTCAAATCAGTTGTTGCAGATGCTGCTGATGCAGATGTATTGGGAACTTTATCAGTTCTAGTTGAGGTAATTTTAATTTTATTAAATTCTAAACCCAGTCTATTTGCAACTAATTGAGCTATTTTTGTATGGGTTCCTTGGCCCATTTCAATTCCCCCATGATTTAAATGCACACTTCCGTCATTATAAATGTGAACTAAAGAACCAGCTTGATTTAAAAACGTAGTAGTAAATGAAATTCCAAATTTTACAGGCGTAATTGCAATTCCTTTTTTCAGATATTTATTTTTAGAATTAAATTTATTAATTTTTTTACATCTTTCATTATAATTTGATGAATTTAATAACTGATTAAATAATTCATTAATTACATTATCTTCTATTTTCATATTATAATGAGTTATATTGTTATGATTTTTTTGATAAAAGTTATTTTTTCTAATAATGTGCGCGTCAATTCCTAAATATACACTTATATCATTTATTATATTTTCTATACACATCATACCTTGCGGCCCACCAAATCCTCTAAATGCTGTGTTTGATGCAGTATTTGTTTTACACAAATAATTGGTTACAGATATGTTTGGGAGATAGTATGTATTATCTAAATGAAACAATGCCCTATCATTTATTGCAAGCGATAAATCTGTTGAAAAACCACATCTAGAAGCCAATTTCATAACCAATCCTTCAATAATACCTTTATCATTGAATCCAACTTCATATTCAGAATAAAAGTCATGTCTTTTTCCAGTAATTATCATATCGTCATCTCGATCCATTCTTATTTTTACTGGTTTTTTTGATTTATATGACAGTAAGGTGCTAATAGCCGCAAATATAAATGATTGAGTTTCTTTACCCCCAAATCCTCCTCCAATTCTCCTAACATCTACAGTAATACTATTGTCTAATTGATTAAGCATTTTCGCTAAAATCTTTTGGGTTTCTGAGGGATGTTGAGTTGAGGAGTATATTAAGAAATCATTCTCTTCAAGAGGAATAGTCATTGCTACTTGTCCTTCTAAATAAAAATGTTCTTGACTTCCTGTGGTAAAATTATTTTTCAAATAGTTTTTAGCATTCTTTAAAGATAAAAAAGGTTTTCCTTTTGAAATTTTTTTTGGTTTGGATATAAAATTCTTATTTTTTAATGCTTCTTTTATTGTAATTATTGGTTTTAATTTTTTATAACTAACTTTAGCTTTTAAGATTGCTTTTCTAGCTTGTTCATTTGACTTTGCTGCTACAGCAAACAATGGTTGTCCATAGTATTCAGCAATTTTTTTTGGAAAAATTGGATCACCAGGTAAAACAGGACCTACATCATTTAAACCTGGTATATCATTTATTGTAACAACAGAAATTACGCCATCACTTTTTTCCACTTCTCTTAAATCAATATTTTTTATAATTGCATGAGCATACTTACTAAATCCAATAGCGCCAAAAAGTAATCCTTCTGGTTCCAAAAGATCATCAGTATAATTTGCAGATCCAGTAACGTGTTTTTCTCCGCTTTCATGTGATCTTGATTTATGAAAAATCTTGTTATTAGTATTCATTAATTCTATAATTGTTATTATTTATAATTTCTAAAAAACATTTCATTAATAAATTTTTAGCAATTTTCATCCGATAATCAGAGCTAGATCTAGTATCAGTTATAGGATTATAATCTTTTTCTAATTTTTTCATTGCTAAATTTATTAAATCTCCGGATAAGGTTTTATTTTTTAGAGATTTTTCACAATTTATGGCTCTTCTAGGAATTTCATCCATTCCACCATACGCTATAAACACACTATTTATTTTATTATTTTTTATTTCAATATTGAATGAAGCACATACAGATGAAATATCATCATCAATTCTTTTTGAGATTTTATATGCTTTAAAAATATTTTTATTTGATATTGGTATTATAATTGATCTTATAAATTCATCTTTTTTTAGAATAGTTTTTCTATAACTAATAAAAAATTTATTAAGAGGTACAGTTTTTTTATTATTAATACTTTCAATAATTATTTTTGCATTTAGTGAGAGAAGAAGAGGTAATGTATCACCAATAGGTGAAGCTGTGGCAATATTTCCACCTATTGTAGCTACATTTCTTATTTGAACTGAGCCATACCTCAGTAAAATTTCATAAAAATCATTGTAATATTCTTTAATAATTTCTTGAAAATCTATTAAAGGAGTTGATGATCCTATTTCTATAAAATTTTTATTTATTTTAAAAAAATTTAACTCTTTTATTGAACTGATTGATATTATTGATTTTAAAGTTTTTAATTCTTTGGTAATTTTAAGAGAAACATCAGTTCCTCCACATATTATTTCTGAGTTGGGATTATTTTTAATAATTTTTTTTAACTGATTTATTTTAGTTGGTAAAAAAAATTTTTTATCATTATTTTCGCTTATTAAAAAATTTTCTGATTTCTTCATAAGTTTGAATAATTTAATTGTCTTTTGATTATTTTCTGAAAAATGATCTAATTTCATAACCCCATTTAAACTTTTGGCAGCATTAATGATTGGTTTATATCCTGTACACCTACACAAATTACCTGCAATAGAATCATTTATTATTTGATCATCATAATTGTCGTGATTTTTAAACATAGCAAATAAAGACATAACAAATCCTGGTGTGCAAAATCCACATTGTGATCCATGAAATTTAACCATTGATTTTTGAATAGGATGTAATTTATTTTTATAAAGTAAATCCTCTATTAATATTAATTGTTTACCGTGTAATGAAGGAAGTAACATTATACAAGAATTCACCGCTTTATAAGTAATTTGATTTTGCCTTAACTCACCTAAAACTACAGTACATGCGCCGCAACCTCCTTCTGCACAACCTTCTTTTGTACCAGTTTTTTTTAGTTTAGTTCTTATATAATTTAAAAGAGTTTCATTACTATCAATTATATTAATTTCAATAATTTCATTATTTCTGATGAACTTAATTTTTTGAGACATCAACTTCCTCTATAAGTTGAATAACTCCACGGTGATACTAGTAATGGAACGTGATAATGTTCATTATCATTTGAAATTCCAAATTTGACAGACACTTGATTTAGAAACGGAGGATCTGGAAGTTTAATTATTTTGTTGAAATAATCACCAATTGAAAAAATTAATTCATACTCACCAATAATAAAATTTTCACCCTGTAATAGGGGTGAATCTGAACGACCGTCAACATTTAAAATAAAAGTATTTATTTCAACTCTTTTGCCATAAATACTGTAAAGTTTTACTTTTATACCTGCACCAGGTTTGCCAGAATACGTATCTAATACGTGAGTTGTTAAAAAACCTTGTTTCATAAAATCTATATATATTATAGAATAGAATCAATAAATATTTATTAATAAAATTATGTCTGATTATCCTCGCAATATGATTGGTTATGGATCTAAAACACCAATAATCAAGTGGCCTAATGATGCCCGTATAGCTCTACAAATAGTATTAAACTATGAAGAAGGAGCTGAAAATAATATTTTACACGGAGATGATTCTTCCGAATCATTTTTATCTGAAATTATTGGAGCTAAAGCAATTAAAGGCGATAGAAATATTAATATGGAATCAATATATGAATATGGTTCTAGAAGAGGTTTTTGGAGATTATATGATGTTTTTTCAAAAAAATTTAATATCCCAGTAACTATTTTTGGAGTGGCTATGGCATTAAGAAGGAATAATGAAATTTGTTCAGCTATTAAAGAATCTAACTTTGAAATTGCTTGTCACGGATGGAAATGGATAGATTATCAAAATATTAATAAATCTTTAGAAAAGAAACATATGGATTTAGCAATAAAAACAATTGAAGAAATTTTTGGGAAAAGACCTTTAGGTTGGTACACAGGTAGATGCAGCATAAATACTAGAGACCTTGTGATAGAAAATGGTGGGTTTTTATATGATAGTGATTCATACAGTGATGATTTACCTTATTGGATACAAACTAAGGAAAAAAAACATCTTATCATTCCATATACACTTGATAATAATGATATGCGTTTTGCAACAAATCAAGGATTTAATTCAGGTGATGATTTTTTTAATTATTTAAAAGATAGTTTTGATGTTTTGTATGAAGAAGGAAAAAAATCTCCAAAAATGATGTCTGTTGGACTTCATTGTCGTTTAATTGGAAGACCAGGCAGAATTAAATCACTAATTAAATTTTTAGACTATGTTTTAAAACATGAATATGTCTGGATATGTAAGAGAATTGATATTGCTAATCACTGGATTAAGAATTATGCAAACCATTAATAAGCTAGAAAAAAAAGAATTTATAAAAATTTTTGGTAACATTTTTGAAGGTTCTAAATGGATAGCAAGTGAAAGTTATAAAAAAAAACCATTTAAAAGTTATAATATGTTAAAAACAGAAATGATTAATACTTTTAAAGAAACTAATAAAAAAAATAAAATTAAAATACTATTAAAACATCCGGATTTAGCAAATAGAATAAAAATAAAAAAACTTGCAAAATTTTCAAAAAATGAACAAATAATGTCTGAGTTACATAAATGCACTAAAGAAGAGTATTATGAATTTAATGAATTAAACTCAAAATATAAAAAGAAATTTGGCTTTCCTTTCATTTTAGCTGTTGCCGGCAAAAAAAAAGTTCAAATTCTAAAAATATTTAGGAAAAGAATATTATCTACTAAAAAAAATGAATTTAACCAAGCAGTCAAAGAAGTTATTAAAATAGCTTTATTTAGGTTAGAAAATTTAATTATAAAAAATGTTAAATAAATGAAAGTCAGTAATAAAAAATTCAAAGGTTTAATTGATTTAGCTCAGCCGAGATTAGGAAGTAAAGTAATTTTCAAAACCGATGAATTTTTTGGACTAGCAAAAAGGCTAATTTCTCCCAATAAACCTATTTGGAAAGAAGGTGTTTATGATAAACATGGTAAATGGATGGATGGATGGGAGACACGTAGAAGACGTGATAAACGAAACGATTATCTTATTATTAAATTAGGCAAACCAGGAACAATTAAAAATATAGATATTGACACATCATTTTTTAATGGAAATCAACCTGAATATATTTCCTTAGAAGGCTCAAATTCAACAGTTATAAAAACTAATAAAAAAATTATTTGGAAAAAAATTGTAAATAAATCAAAAATTTTTCCTAACAAGAATAATCAATTTAAAAGTACAACTAATTTAACATTTAAATATATTAAACTAAATATTTTTCCTGATGGAGGAATAGCAAGGTTAAGATTATTTGGTAATATCAAAATAGATAATAAAAAAATTCCAAACAATAAAATAATTGAGCTATCATCTATATTAAATGGTGCTTCAATAATAGCTACTAACAACGAACATTTTGGAAAAGCTGAAAATATTTTAGCACCTGGTAATTCTTTGAATATGGGTGATGGTTGGGAGACAAGAAGGAGAAGGGGCAATGGATATGATTGGGTAATATTTAAATTTGGAATTCCAGGCATTATTAAAACTATTAAAGTAGAAACAAAACATTTTAAAGGCAATTATCCTGATCATTGTACATTTCAAACTGCATATTTAACAAATCCAAAAAAATTTAATTTAGGCAAAAGTAAAAGATGGCAATATTTAACAAAAAAAATTAAATTACATCCTAATAAAGCTCATAAAATTAAAAAAGATATAATATATAAAGAAATTTCTAATTATATTAGATTGAATATTTTTCCTGATGGCGGCATATCAAGAATAAAAATTTTTGGAATTAAAAAAGATAAATGAAACTAACCTTATTCCCAAAAAAAATTAATAATCATAATTTTAAAAATTATGGAAATTTAATTTCAATAAAAAATAATAAATTTAAAAATATAAATAATGGATTTGCTAAAAATTTTTATGATTTAGCAAAAATAGATATTAATAAAGCTAATGGCACACCTAAATTAAGCATTTTTAAGGTTAAAGGTAGAAAATTCCCTTTTAAGATTGAATTAATGGAGAGGCACCCAATGAGTTCTCAATTATTTTTTCCTCTAGATAAGTATAAATTTTTAGTTGTGGTATCAAATTCAAAATTCAAACCCTATCCTAATACTTTAAGATCATTTATTGTGCCAGAAAATTGTGGAATTAATTATAAAGCTGGAGTATGGCATTATCCTCTTATAGCAATCAAGAATTCATTTTTTTTAGTATTTGATAGAAAAGGATCAAAAAAGAATTTAGAAATATTTAAATATAAAAATGAAAATATAAATTTAACTTATGAATAATATCATTGAAATTAAAAATTTATCAAAATCTTTTCCTGGCACTTTAGCTAATGATAATATTAGTTTTAATATTAAAGATAATAGTGTTCATGCTATCTTAGGTGAAAATGGAGCAGGTAAAAGTACATTAGTAAAAATTTTATATGGTATTTTAGAACCTGATAATGGAACAATTTCATTAAATAATAAAAATTTTGTAGTCAAATCACCTTCTGAATCTAGAAATTTAGGTATTGGAATGGTGTTTCAACATTTTTCTTTATTTGATTCATTAACAGTTGCTGAGAATTTAATTCTTGGTTTAGATGAAAATATATCTTTTTCAAAATTAAAAAAACAAGTAGAATCAATTTCTGTGAAATATGAACTTCCTCTTGATTTTGATGCGCCCATAACGAATTTATCAGCAGGTGAAAAACAGAGAGTAGAAATTGTAAGAATATTATTACAAAATCCTAAAGTTTTAATTATGGATGAACCTACTTCAGTTTTAACACCTCAAGAAGTAGATAAATTATTTATTACTTTAAAAAAGTTAATTAGTGATAATAAAACTATTTTATATATTACCCATAAATTAGAAGAAGTAAAAAAAATTTGTGATGAAGTTACTATTATGAGAAATGGTAAAATAATAGAGACTTGCAATGCTAAAAATGAAGATGTTAAATCACTTGCATCTAAAATGTTAGGAAAAAAATTACCAGAAATTGAAAAATTTAAAATAGACACTCAAAACAGAAAAACAATATTTGAAGTTAATAATCTAAATTTAAAATATAACGATCCTTTCTTGGTAAATTTGAATAATATTTCATTTAAAGTTTGTGAAGGTGAAATTTTTGGAATCGCAGGAATTGCAGGTAATGGCCAAACTGAGATTATGAATATTTTAACAGGAGAAGAAATAATTAAAGAAAAATCTGCAATCAAATGTTTTGGAAATGATATTGGAAATCTAGGCCCTAAAAAAAGAAGAGAAATGTCTATTGCTTTTGTTCCGGAAGATAGATTAGGTCATAGTGCTATACCGCAATTATCTCTTTTAGATAATGTTTTATTAAGTCAATTTAAGGGTAATCAATTTTCTAATTTTGGCATAATTAATAAGAATGAAGTTATAGAAAAAACCAAAGAAATAATTAAAAATTTTAACGTTGTAACAACTGGTTATAATAGCTTTGCTGGAAGTTTATCAGGAGGCAATCTACAAAAATTTGTCGTTGGAAGAGAAATTTTATCAAATCCTAAAGTTCTTATAATTTCTCACCCTACCTGGGGGATTGATGCTGGAGCAGAATTGTTTATTAGGCAGTCCTTAATTAATTTAGCTAAAAAAGGCACCGCAATAATTGTTATTTCTCAAGACATTGATGAGTTGCTTGAAATCACTGATCGTTTGTCAGTTATATATAAAGGAACTTTATCAGATCCATTAGATACCAAAAATATTTCTTTAGAGAAATTAGGACTTCTTATGGGAGGAAAATTTTAAATGAAAAATTATTTGCCTAAACTTGTTTCTAGAGGCCATCCTTCAATAATAATGAGTTATTGGGCACCAGTAATTGCAATTTTTTTAACCTTATTAACTGGTTCAATTATTTTTTCATTTATGGGGTTCAACCCTTTATTTGCTCTTCATACTTTTTTCATATCACCAATTTCTACTTCTTATGGAATTTCTGAACTGTTCCTTAAAGCAACGCCTTTAGCGTTAATAGGTGTTGGATTAGCATTTTGTTTTAAAAACAACATTTACAATATTGGTGCAGAAGGACAATTAACAATGGGAGCAATATTTGGAGGAGGAGTAGGAATTTTCTTTTCTTCTTTAGATATTAATGGGTTTTGGGTTTTGCCAATTGTAATTATATTTGGTGCAATAGGAGGTGCTTTGTGGGCTTTGATCCCTGCATTACTCAAAACTAGATTTAATACTAACGAGATTTTAACTAGTTTAATGTTAGTTTATATTGCAGCTTTAATTTTAGATTATTTAGTAGTTGGTCCTTGGAGAGACCCTCAAGGCTACAGTTTTCCTAAAACAAGACCATTTAATGAATCTTCTAGAATGCCATTATTATTTGAAGGTTTGAGAATTCATTTTGGATTAATATTAACAATAATCTCAATTTTGCTATCATGGTTTATATTTTCAAAAACTCTTTTAGGATATCAATTGAGGGTTTCAGGTTTAAGCCCTAAGGCATCTAAATTTGCTGGTTTTAGTCAAAATACACTAGTTGTACTTACTTTTATAATCTGTGGTTCACTTGCAGGAATCGCAGGTGTTGGCGAGGTCACTGGTCCAATAGGTTTAATATATAGAGATATTTCTCCAAATTATGGTTTTACAGCAATAATTGTTGCTTTTTTAGGAAGACTTCATCCTATAGGTATTATTTTTTCATCTTTAATCATAGCCTTAACATATTTGGGTGCAGAAGATGCTCAATTATTTATGCAAGTTCCTCAAGCTGTTGGATTTGTATTTCAAGGTTTAGTATTATTTTATTTATTAGGAGCAGATCTTTTAATAAATTATAAATTTATATTTAATAAAAAAGAGATTTATGAATATTGATCTAATTATAAGTATTATAAATATTGTGTTAATTGCAACAACGCCTCTAGTTTTTGCATCAATGGGTGAGCTTGTAACTGAAAAATCTGGAGTATTAAATTTAGGTGTTGAGGGTATGATGTTAGTAGGAGCAGTAACTGCTTTTGTTACCCTAGTTATTACTGGAAACTATTTTTTAACTTTTATAATAGGAACTCTATCTGGCGTTATTATGGCATCGTTATTTGCATTCTTAGTTTTAATTTTAATGTCAAACCAAGTTGCCACAGGATTAGCTTTAACAATTTTTGGAATTGGTTTAAGTTCTATGATTGGAAAAAAATATATTGGAACACCTATAGAGGGTGTAAGTCCATATTATTTTATTATTTTTTCATTTATTATTGTTTTTTTAATTAGTTATTTTTTATATAAAACAAAATCTGGACTTATACTCAGAGCAGTTGGTGAATCACATACTTCAGCCCATGCTCAAGGTTATAATGTGATAAAAATTAGATTTTTATCTATAATATTTGGTGGAGCTATGTGCGCACTTGCAGGATCTTATATGAGTATTGCTTACGCTCCTATGTGGCAAGAAAATATGGTTGCAGGAAGAGGCTGGATTGCGCTGGCTTTGGTTGTTTTTGCAACTTGGAAGCCTGGAAGAGCTCTTCTTGGGGCTTATATTTTTGGCAGTGTCAGTATTTTACAAATGAATCTTCAAGGATTTGGAGTTAGAATTCCCGCACAATTTTTTGTTATGGCCCCATATTTAGCGACAATAATAGTTTTAGTTATAATTTCTAATGATAGATTGAGAATAAAATTGAGTGCCCCAGCTTGTCTTACATTACCTTTTTTCAAAGGAAGATAATAAATTATATCCACTGTTTTTTTATTAATAATCATCTTTTTTCAATGGAATCATTCAAAAATATATATGATAATATCGAATAACATAGAGAAACAGGGGAGGTTTCAAACTATGAAAAATATCATAAATTATTTATTAATATTGCCAATAGCTTTAATTTGGTCATCTGTTACTTCAGCTGACCCTCTTAAAGTAGGTTACATTTATATCGGCCCTCCGGGTGATCATGGGTGGACATACGAACATGACCAAGGAAGGAAATATAGTGTTAACAAATTGGGTGATAAAATTACAACTACGTATTTGGAAAATATACCTGAAAATGCTGATGCAGTTAGAGCTATAAGAAAATTAGCTTCTTCAGGACATGAGTTAATATTTACAACTTCTTTTAATTATATGGATCAAACTCTTGAAGTTGCAAAAGAATTTCCAAATGTAAAATTTGAACACGCTACTGGATATAAAAGAGCAGATAATGTCTCAACATATTCAGCTCGATTTTATGAAGGTCGAGCAATTATAGGTCATATTGCTGGTCATATGACAAAAACTAATACAATCGGATATATTGCATCGTTTCCTATTCCAGAAGTTATAAGAGGCATTAATGCGTTTTATTTAGCAGCTTCAAAAGTTAATCCAGATATAAAGATTAAAATTATTTGGAATTTTTCTTGGTATGACCCAGGTAAAGAAGCAGATGCTGCAAATACTCTTATTGGTCAAGGAGCTGACATTATCGTACAACACACCGATACATATGCGCCTTGCCAAGCTGCAGAAAAAGCTGGAGTAATGGCTTTTGGTCAAGCATCTGACCAAAGCGCTTTTTGTCCTAATGCTCACCTTACAGCAATCATAGATGATTGGGGACCATATTATGCTGAAAGAACTGAGGCAGTTCTTAATGGTACTTGGGAATCGCAAGATACTTGGCATGGTATGAAAGAGGGTATGGTTGTTATGGCTCCATATAATACTAAATTAATGTCTTCTAAGTTAATTCAAGAAGTAGTTAATATGGAAGTTTCTATTAAAGACGGTTCATTTCATCCTTTTACAGGACCAATAAAAAATCAAGCTGGTGAAATTGTTGTTCCAGCAGGTGCTGTAGCTGATGACGGAATGTTAGCTGGTATGAGTTTTTATGTCGAGGGTGTTGACGGAGAAATTCCACAATAATAATTATTATCAATTGATAACCCTCCATAAAAAAAATGGAGGGTTTATTTTATAAATAGGAAAAAAATGTCTGATATACATGTATCATGGGATGATTATCACTCCAAAACAGAAGAATTAGCATTGAAAATATATGAAGATGGATGGAAATTTAATCAAGTAATTTGTATTGCTAAAGGTGGAATGAGAGTAGGCGATGTATTTGCAAGACTCTTTAATGTGCCACTCGCAATTCTATCAGTTGAATCTTATAGAGGAGATGGAAATAAAAAAGATCAAAGAGGTTCGGTAATTTTTTCTAGAGATTTAGCAAAGACTACTCCAAATATCGGATCTAAAGTATTATTAGTTGATGATCTTGCCGATTCTGGAATTACTCTAAAAAAAAGTATTGATTGGCTCCAACATATTTATGGATTTTACCTAGACGAACCAATTAGAACTGGTGTGATATACTACAAATCAGTATCAAATTATGAACCTAATTACTATGTGGATTATTTAAGCGACTCACCATGGATACATTTTCCATATGAGCAATATGAGGGTTTGAATATAGAAAATTTGAAAAAAAAATTAAATAAATAATTGTGATTTATTGGGTAATAATTATTGCCGGTACAATAATTTTTTCTTTAGGTATTAGTAAAGCTTTTTTTAATTTGATATTTACAAGTCAAAAAAATTCAATTTTTTATAGTAAGTATAATTTTTTTTATAGAATTTTTTTTATTTTTACTGGATTAATAACTATTTTTATTGGACTTTACGTAGAGAGTGTAATCAATTAATATCTTCTTAAAGTGGTGTCTACAAGTGCTGCCCAAGCATCAATTCCTCCAAGTACATTTACAGCATAATTACAACCTTTAGATTTTAACCATTTTACGGCAATTTGACTTCTAACCCCAGTATGACACATAACAAATATGTTCTTATTGAAATCAAGTTTATTATAACCATTAGCTAAATCGGATAATTTAATATTTATAGTATTTCTTAGAGATACTAGTTTTCTTTCAGAATCATCTCTAATATCTACAATTTGTATATCAGAATCTAAATCAATTAATTTCTTTAATTCTTGTACAGAAATTTCGCTATTTTTGTATATTTCCATCAAATCATTATAACATTTGTTATCTAGATTTAAATTTAATTTATTGTTTTAAAATAAAAAATATGTATAGATGCTATTTTTCTATTATTTAACTAATATTGAACTAATTTATGCCAAAAAAATTAAATTTCGCTGCTTATGGAAGAGATTCTTATTATCATAGAGAATGGTTTAAGAGACATGGATTTAAATTTGATAGAAGTAGCAAAAAATGGGTATTATATAATGTATCTAATGAACAAGCCGAAGATTATGCAAGTTATTGTAGAGAATATGGGTTAAGTTTTGATAGATCCGATAGAAACATAGAAGACTTTAATTATGTGGAATATTTATGGGAAGGTAGACGAGAAGATTATATGAAACCATATGAAAATAAAGTCTTACCTACACCCCTTAATAAAAAAAATAACAGTTAATCTGTTAAATTGATTAATTTTATTATCAAAAATCATTTTTTTTTATTGATTGTACTTAGTTCCATTTGGGGCTCAGCATTTATTGCAATTAAAGTAGCGGTTTCAACAATAAATCCAATAAGTTTAGTTACATTAAGGCTAATTATTGGTGCCACTTTTTTATTAATATATTTTAAATTTTCTAAAAAAAATTTTTCATATAGTTATAAAACATATTTTTATATTTTTATGTGCGCCTTAATCGGAAATTTTATTCCATTTTATTTAATAAGTTGGTCTGAACTATTTATTCCCTCAAATTTAGCAGGTCTTTTACTTTCTATAGCTCCAATATTTGCAATAATACTTTCACATTTTTTTACAAAAGATGATAAATTTAATCTATTGAAATTTTTAGGCATATCTATTGGTCTTGTAGGTACAATTTTTTTATTAGGTCTAAATGATTTGTCTTTATTTTTTGAAGGTAATTTTATTTTAATTCCAAAATTTGCTGTTATGTTTGCTGCTTTGGGTTATGTAATATCATCTATAATTGCTTATAATTTAAAAAATGTAAATATTTTGGCTCTGACCACTTTGACAACTTGTTTTGCTGCTTTAATTTCAATACCATTTTCTCTAATTTATGAATTTAATAATTATACGGCTCCATCTTTAATTTCTTTAATATCAGTAATTTATCTAGGAATTATGCCTACTGCTATTGCATTTCTTCTAAGATTTCATTTAATAAGTATAGCTGGACCCGTATTCCTATCATATGTTGCATACCTTATACCTATTTTTTCAATTTTTTGGGGTTATGTATTTTTAGGAGAAACTGTAAAAATGGAACAAATTATTGCCATAGTGTTTATTTTTCTAGGAATTTATGTTGGTCAAAAGGGGTCTAATGTAAAAAATGACTTACAATAGGATATAAAATTAACAATATTATTATTATTAGGGAAATTGAAGCTGCATTAAATACATTTTTAGGCATTTTATTATTGATTTTATCTTAATTTTATAGTCTATATTTATTTATGTCAGATTCAATAAAATATTTATTAGAAGAGAGCAAAGCTCCAAAATTTTGGTATAATATCAATGCTGATTTACCAAAACCACCACCACCACCACTTCATCCAGGTACAAAACAACCTGCTGGTCCTGATGACTTTGCCCCTCTATTTCCAATGAGTTTAATAATGCAGGAAGTTTCAACAGAAAGAGAAATCGAAATTCCAGAACCTGTAAGAGAAATTTATAAACAATGGAGACCATCTCCTTTATTTAGAGCAAAAAGACTTGAAAAATATTTAGATACTCCAGCAAAAATATATTACAAATATGAGGGAGTAAGCCCGACTGGTAGTCATAAACCAAACACTGCAGTGCCTCAGGCTTTTTATAATAAAGAAGAGGGTGTTAAAAAAATATTTACTGAAACTGGTGCGGGCCAATGGGGAAGCTCTTTAGCATTTGCTGGACAAATGTTTGGAATTGATATTGAAGTTTTTATGGTCAAAATTAGTTTTGATCAAAAACCATATAGAAAATTTATGATGCAATCTTTTGGAGCCAAATGTAATCCAAGTCCATCTGATGCTACTGATTTTGGAAAAAAACTTATTGCTGAAGACAATAATAATCCTGGGAGTTTAGGTATTGCAATATCTGAAGCAATCGAAGCTGTAGTGAAAAGTGGTGGCAATGCTAAATACTCTTTAGGAAGTGTGTTAGGACATGTGTTAATGCATCAAACTATTAATGGTAATGAAGCAATTTTGCAAATGGAGCAAGCAGGTGATTACCCAGATATAATTGTAGGTTGCACAGGAGGTGGGAGTAATTTATCAGGTTTAATGTTTCCTTTTTTAGGTCAACAACTTAGAGGAGGAAAAAAGATAGATATTATAGGATGTGAACCTCTGTCTTGCCCATCTTTTACTAAAGGAAAATATGCATATGACCATGGAGATATGGCTATGATGACTCCATTAATAAAAATGCATACCTTAGGTTCTAGTTTTTTACCACCAGCAAATCACTCAGGCGGTTTAAGGTATCATGGAATGTCATATCATTTAAGTCACTTACTTGAATTAGGTCTTATAAGAGCGAAAGCTTACGGACAAAAAGAATGTTTTGAAGCAGGAGTAAGTTTTGCTAAAAATGAAGGTATAATCCCTGCTCCAGAAGCTAATCATGCTGTAAAAGGAGCAATTGATGCAGCATTAGATTGTAAATCAAAAGGAGAATCAAAAACCATATTATTTAATTTATGTGGTCATGGTCATTTTGATATGCAAGCTTATGATGATTATTTTAATAATAATTTAGCTGAAGATGTTTATAACGAGAAAGAAGTTAATAAAGCTCTAGAATCCTTACCTGAAGTAGCTTAACTAAGAAATTTTTATGCGTTTTATTAATCCATTCAAAGGTTTAAGACCTAATGTTAAAAATAATAATAATAATAATAATTCAATTGTTATTCCAAGTACTGATCACTTATCAAAAGATATAATTGATGAACACAAAAAAAATCATCCTTGGAGTTTTTTACATGTTTTAAACCCTAATATTG
>MDTE01062422.1_pt1 | contig 16685 bp, 11 predicted proteins | sample 811231 | NCBI WGS metagenome assembly MDTE01 (sample SAMN05326651, study PRJNA326480) | marine metagenome | isolation source: seawater | place: Indian Ocean: Red Sea | collected 2010
ACAGAGAGGAAATCAAACCAATATTGGGTCCTTCTGGTGTTTCAATTGGACAAATCCTTCCATAGTGCGTTGGGTGAACGTCCCTTACCTCAAAACCAGCACGCTCACGAGAAAGGCCACCTGGGCCAAGAGCTGACAATCTCCGCTTATGCGTGATTTCAGAAAGCGGATTAGTTTGATCCATAAACTGCGAAAGTTGCGATGAACCGAAAAATTCACGAATAGCCGCCATCACCGGTTTAGCGTTGATGAGATCATGAGGCATGGCCGTCGCCATCTCCTGGTAAACAGACATCTTTTCCTTGATAGCCCGCTCCATTCGAACCAAGCCGATCCTAAATTGGTTCTCGAGCAATTCACCAACTGATCGAACTCGACGATTACCCAGATGATCAATGTCATCAACGTTGGATGGATTTCCACGCAACGTAAGGAGATATCTAATAACCTCGTAGAAGTCCTTCGGGTTTAAAACTTTTTCATCCAGTGGCGTTTCGAGACCAAGCTTAGTATTTAATTTGAGTCGCCCCACCCGAGAAAAATCATATTTTTGCGCATTAAAAAACATGCCCTCAAATAAAGAGCGTGAACTATCTAAAGTAGGGGGATCGCCAGGTCTTAGACGACGATAAATTTCGATTAACGCTTCCTCATGCGTGCGCGTAGCATCCTTCTTCAACGTCGTTGACAGGACAGGACCGACATCATCCTTCTCAGGAAAAAACACCTCTATAGCTTCAACATTTTTCTCTTGTGCCATCAACACGATGCGTGGAGTAATTTCTTCGTTCGACTCGAGAATCACCTCTCCGGTCTCTGGGTCTACGATATCCGAAACAGTGAAAGCGCCTTCAAGTTCTGACTCTGCAATCGCAGCCGTTTCTACGCCAGCTGTGATAAGCCCGTCAATCGCAGCCCGCGTCAATTTCTTATCTTTCTTGACCACGATATCCGTGCCAGGCACCTTGATCTCAGCGCCAACTTTCTTCCCTTTCAGGCTATCGCTCACGCTCCATTCAAGTGACTTACCATTGGTAGAAATACGATTGACAGTGTAGAAGGCTCGAATAATTTCATCCGAAGACTGCAAGCCCAGCGCACGCAAAAAGACCGTGCCGAGAAACTTCCGCTTACGGTCAATCCGAACATAAAGTAGGTTCTTTGCATCGTACTCAAATTCAACCCATGACCCACGATACGGAATGATTTGCGCCACAAATGACGCCTTGTCTTCAGAATGAAAAAATGCCCCAGGAGACCGATGTAACTGCGAAACAATGACCCGTTCTGTACCATTGATGATGAAGGTGCCGTTGTCAGTCATCAAAGGAATATCTCCGAAATAAACTTCCTGTTCCTTGATATCCCTGATAGTCCTAACACCGGTTTCCGGATCTTTATTCCAAACTACAAGACGTATTGTGACCTTGAGTTGCACGGCATAGGTCATGCCCCGCTCTTGACACTCTTGAACGTCATACTTCAACTTCAGGCCAAGGCGCTTCCCGTCCACTTCGCGAACGACGTGGTATTGAACACCCGGCACATCAGCAACAGGTTCCCAATTGCCGATCGAATAATCGATAAATTCAAGCGATGAATTTTCACGAAAATCACTAATTGGAAAAACTGACTTAAAAACCGATTGAAGACCGGCATCGTCCCGCTCGCCTGGCATCCAATTCATTTGAAGGAAGCGCTCATACGACTTCCGTTGAATCTCAATAAGATTCGGAATCGGAACAGTGGTAAAAATCTTTGAAAAATCGATGCGTTCGCGATAAACGTTTTTAGGTAGGATTTGGTGCACGGTTTAGTTCCTCTACTTCAATCAGGGAAAGAACCGAGTGGCAATCAACTAGAAATACAAAACAACTTAATACTTAGACAATATTTCACTGCCCGCGTACTACCGCTCCTGTTCGGAAAAACTCCGAACAGACGATGTATATCAAGCACACCCCACAACGGCACGCTTTTTATAGTGCTTTAGTAGAACTCGCCTTACTTGATCTCTACTTTGGCGCCGACTTCCTCAAACTTCTTCACCAGTGCCTCAGCTTCGTCCTTTGGGATGCCCTCCTTAATAGCCTTTGGCGCACTCTCAACAAGGTCTTTCGCCTCCTTGAGACCAAGACTGGTGACTTCGCGAACAACCTTGATCACGTTGATCTTTTTCGCTCCGACATCAGTCAAATTGACAGTAAATTCAGTTTGCTCTTCTGCGGCCCCTCCGCCTGCAGTTCCCGGAGCGACCGCTCCTGCAACCGCCACCGGCATCGCCGCCGCTGCCGATACTCCGAGTTCATCCTCGAGCTTCTTAACAAGCTCCGATAACTCAAGCACCGACATGCCCTTGATATAGTCCACCACTTGGTCTTGCGTTACTTCAGCCATTGCTCAGCCTTCCTCCTCCGATTTCTTTTTCTCAATCTGACCCAAAACACCCATAAAATCTCGAGGCACTGCGTTTAAAACCTGAACCAACTGTGTCATAGGAGCCTGAAGCACCATCAGCAGTTTTGCTTGGAGTTCAGGCTTCCCAGGAAGCATCGCCAGGTCAGCAACACCTTCAGCCTCTATTTCCTGTCCTTGAACAACCGCAACCTTTACAGTTAACGCCGGCGTGGTTTTAGCAAAATCAACGAGTGTTTTCGCCAGTGAGACCGGGTCGTCACTACTGTAAGCAACTGCCGTTGTTCCCACAAAATGATTATCAAGCGACTCAAAAGCCGTCCCCTTTACAGCTCGCTTCGCAAGTGAGTTCTTGACAACCCGATAACTTGCTTGTGCATCACTAACTTTTCGGCGCAACTCCGTAACCTGCGGAACATCAAGCCCCTTATAGTCGACAAGAATTACACTCTCAGTCGCACTAAATTCAGCCTGTAGACTGCTGACGAGTTCCGCTTTTTTTCCCCTGGTGATCGCCATCTCTAACCCTTCGCTTCGGCCTCAACACTCACCGTGTCAATACGTATACCAGGTCCCATCGTCGAAGAAAGATTAACGCCTTTGACGTACTTGCCTTTCGCCGCTACTGGCTTTGCCTTGAGCACGCTTGCTGCCAGCGCATTCGCATTCTCGATCAACTTTTGCTTATCAAAAGATGTTTTTCCTATTGGAGCGTGAACCACACCAGCCTTGTCGACTCGATATTCAACTTTACCAGCCTTAATCTCTTCAACGGCCTTAGCAACATCCAAGGTTACCGTTCCTGTCTTTGGGTTAGGCATTAAGCCACGTGGCCCGAGAACTCGTCCTAACTTCCCGACCTCACGCATCATGTCTGGAGTTGCAACAATAGCCTCAAAATCCATCCAGCCACCTTGAATCTTTTGAACAATTTCTTCGCCACCGACATCATCCGCACCTGCAGCCTGTGCTTCTTTTTGTTTATCTCCGCTGGCAATAACAAGTACTTTCTTGCTACGTCCAAGTCCATGCGGCAGAACAACAGTCCCACGAACCATTTGATCGGCATGCTTCGGATCAACACCCAGTCGCATCGTCATCTCTACCGTTTCATCAAACTTGGCAAATTTCAGACTTTGCAGAAGCGGAACTGCTTCTTCAATCAAATAGAACTTGTCTTCAACCTTCTCTTTAGCGGCAGCGAATTGCTTTCCAGTTTTGGACATGATTAACCTAACTCAAAGGAGTTACCTTGTTTGGAGTAACTACCTACCCTTCTACCTCCAACCCCATCGAACGCGCTGTACCGGAAATAATATTGACCGCCATATCCATGGAATTTGCATTCAGATCTGGCATTTTAGTCTTTGCGATTTCCTCAACCTGCTTCCTTGTCACCTTCCCCACCTTATTCCTATTCGGCTCACCAGAACCTTTTGCAATGTTCGCAGCCCGCTTCAGCAACACGGCCGCCGGAGGAGTCTTGGTAATAAAGCTGTAGGATCGGTCGGCATAAACAGTTACAACAGCCGGGATAATCAATCCTTCTTGCCCTGCCGTTTTAGCATTAAAGGCTTTACAAAAATCCATAATATTAATGCCGTGAGGGCCTAAAGCAGTTCCTACTGGCGGTGCAGGAGTCGCTTTACCAGCCGCGATCTGAAGCTTGACCTGTCCGATCTCTTTCTTTGCCACCGTTAAATCCCTATAATTTTTCGACCTGCAAGAAATCAAGTTCGACCGGCGTGGAACGACCGAAGATCGTAACCATCACCTTTAATGTGTTCCGGTCTATGTTCACATCATCAACAATACCGTTAAAACTCGTAAACGGACCTTCATTAATACGCACTTGATCGCCCTTATCAAAGGTGTACTTCGGTTTTGGTTTCTCTGCTGCCACCGTTACTTGATGAAGAATTTGGTCAACTTCCTCTCGTGTAAGTGGTGTCGGTTTAGCACCAGCACCAACAAACCCAGTTACCTTCGGCGTGTTCTTAACAACATGCCATCCATCGTCAGACATATTCATCTCAACTAAAATGTAGCCGGGAAAAAAACGTTTTGAAGTAACAACTTTCTTCCCCCCACGCATCTCGACCACATCCTCCGTTGGGATAAGAACCTCACCTATCTCACTCTCTAGCCCATACGCCTGAACACGCTGCTGCAGAGACTCGGATACTTTCTTCTCAAACCCAGAGTATGTATGAACGATGTACCACTGCTTGGTGATAACTTCCGTCATGACGCACCAAACATCGAAAACAATCCGCGGGCCAAGCGATCTACCACAAGGTCAATTCCCCACAGATAAAGTCCAAACATAATCGAAACCAAAATCACCACAAACGTCGTCGCTTGCACTTCCTTCCATGTCGGCCAAGTAACACGCTCAATTTCATTACGAACCTGGGCCAAAAAAGTTCGCGTTCGCCCGTACCAGCCTAGAACTCCCTTAGCTGAAACCTCACGCGGACTTTCTATCATCGCCGACTTCACAATAACTCTTCTCCAATAACTAGCTAACTAGCGACACAATTCCGTGCCGTTCGATCCCGACAACGATCTATCTCACATCACTGGCAGGCCAGGAGGGACTCGAACCCCCAGCCCCCGGTTTTGGAGACCGGTGCTCTACCAATTGAGCTACTGGCCTATTTCGTCTCCTTATGTGGTGTATGCGAACGACACCACCGGCAATACTTCTTAAATTCCAAGCGGTCAGTCGTCGTCCGCTTGTTTTTTGTTGTGTTGTAGTTCCGGCGCTTACACTCTGTACACGCCAAAATTACGATATCCCGCATATCGACACCTTATTCCACGATTTCTGTAATGGTTCCGGAGCCGACCGTTCGCCCACCTTCGCGAATCGCGAACCTAAGGCCTTTTTCCAGAGCTACCGGTGTAATCAACTCAACTTCAATACTCACGCTATCGCCAGGCATAACCATTTCCACACCAACCGGTAAAGTCGCCACACCTGTGACATCCGTTGTTCGCAGATAAAACTGTGGGCGGTACCCATTAAAGAATGGGGTGTGACGTCCACCCTCATCCTTATTAAGAACATACACCTCACCCTTGAACTTCGTGTGCGGAGTAATCGATCCCGGCTTCGCTAATACTTGCCCGCGCGACACATCGTTTTTTTCAACCCCGCGAAGCAAGACGCCAACGTTGTCGCCTGCCTCACCCGCATCAAGAAGTTTTCGGAACATCTCAACTCCGGTCACAACTTTCTTTTCGGTCTCTTTGAACCCAACGATTTCGATCTCTTCACTAACCAACACTTTGCCACGTTCGACCCGACCCGTTACAACCGTGCCACGGCCTGAAATCGAGAAGACATCTTCAATCGGCATCAAAAACGGCTTGTCGACATCTCGGGCCGGCTGCGGCACATAGGAATCTACCGCCGCCATTAGCGCATCAATAGATTTTTCACCAGCCTCATCACCTTCCAAAGCCTTCAATGCCGACCCTTGCACTACTGGAATGTCATCACCTGGAAAATCATAAGAACTCAGCAATTCTCGCACTTCCAGTTCAACTAACTCCAGCAGTTCCGGATCGTCAACCGCATCCACCTTATTCAAAAACACCACGAGCGACGGCACCCCTACCTGCCGAGCTAACAGGATATGCTCCCGTGTTTGGGGCATCGGACCATCCGTGGCTGCTACCACCAAGATCCCACCATCCATCTGCGCCGCCCCGGTAATCATGTTCTTGATGTAGTCGGCGTGCCCCGGACAGTCAACGTGCGCGTAGTGACGGTTTTCCGTCGTGTACTCAACGTGTGCGGTCGCAATCGTAATGCCCCGTTCCCGCTCTTCTGGTGCGTTATCAATCGAATCAAATGACCGCGCCGAATTCGTCGGATCATGCTTTGCCATCACCGCCGTGATCGCCGCGGTTAACGTCGTCTTCCCGTGATCAATATGTCCGATCGTGCCAATATTTACGTGCGGTTTCGATCGATCAAATTTTTCTTTCGCCATCGCTGAAGATCCTTTATCGCCCCTGAATACGCGCTACTACTTCTTCACTTACGTTATTTGGTACCTGCTCGTACCGATCAAAATGCATAGAGTACGTCGCGCGGCCCTGTGTCCGAGACCGAAGCTCCGTGGCATACCCAAACATCTCCGCCAAAGGAACACGCGAGTCAACTATCTGCGTAGCGCCACGAGCTTCCATGGAACGGACCTTGCCTCGTCGGGTATTTAGATCTCCGATCACGTCTCCCATATATTCCTCCGGCACAACGACTTCCACTCGCATTACCGGTTCCAACAAAACAGCGCCAGCCTTCTGCGCCGCGTCACGGAACGCCATCGACCCAGCCACCTTAAAAGCCCCTTCTGACGAATCAACCTCATGATGCGAGCCGTCATAGAGCGACACGCTCACATCTTCTATGGGGTACCCTGCCAAAACACCTGTCGTCAGCGCATCACGGATGCCATCCTCAACCGGCTTGATATATTCACGAGGAACTTTGCCACCAACGATATCGTTCACAAATTCGAATCCATGACCTGGTTGCCCAGGAACAACTCTGATTTTCACGTGACCATACTGCCCACGCCCACCAGTCTGTTTCACATAACGACACTCCCCTTCTGACTGGTGAGTCAGTGTTTCCTTATAAGCGACTTGTGGACGTCCAACGCTCGCCTCAACTCCAAATTCTCGCTGCAATCGGTCAACCAAAATCTCTAAATGCAACTCCCCCATACCGGACATGACGACCTGGCCAGTCTCCTCATCAGTCTGCACCTGAAAAGTTGGATCTTCAGCCGTAAGCTTTGCTAAACCCTGACCAAGTTTCTCTTGGTCTGCTTTAGTCTTAGGTTCAATAGCTAAACTAATCACTGGGCTCGGAAACTCCATGGATTCCAACACGACCGGCTTCTGCGGATCACAGATCGTGTCACCCGTGCTGACGCTCTTCAACCCGACTGCCGCCGCGATGTCACCTGCAACCGCCTGTTTAATTTCCTCACGCTTGTTCGCATGCATCTGAAGTAGCCGACCTATCCGCTCTTGCCGACCACGTAATGGATTCATTACCGAAGCGCCGGTCTTCATAACACCTGAATACACACGGAGAAATGTCAGCTGACCGACATACGGATCGGTCATAACCTTAAATGCAAGAGCCGAAAATGGCGCGTCGTCATCAGCCGGTCGCTCAACGAAATAATCGTCGTTCTCTTCTGTACGATCGGGATGTGTTCCCGATATAGCCGGAACATCTTCTGGCGACGGAAGGTAATCGACGACTGCATCAAGAAGGGGCTGCACACCCTTATTCTTAAAGGCCGAACCACATACAACCGGCACAAATGGGGTGTCTTCCTTCCGAACAGATTCGATCGTGCGACGTCTCAACGTCGCAATTATCTCTGACTCAGGCAGGGGTTCTCCGTGCAAATACTTGTTCAGTAATTCGTCGTTAACCTCGCTAACCTTTTCAACCAACTGCTCTCGAAGGCTAGTCGCATCCTCTATATATTCAGCCGGTATGTCTTCAATAATCGACTCAGCGCCAAGCGTCTCATCTTTATAGCGAATCGCTTTCATACGGACTAGGTCAATAACCCCTGTAAAGTGCTCTTCGGCTCCCATTGGCATCTGTATAGCGACAGGATTAGCTCCGAGCTTCGTTCTGATTTGTTCGATGGTGCCAGAAAAGTCTGCGCCCACTCGATCCATCTTGTTGACAAAGCAAATTCGTGGCACCCGATACTTGTCTGCTTGCCTCCATACGGTTTCCGACTGTGGTTCGACACCACCGACCGCATCAAAAACAGCGACGGACCCATCCAGTACTCGCAGTGAGCGCTCAACCTCAGCAGTAAAATCGACATGGCCTGGCGTATCAATGATATTGATACGGTGGTCTTTCCAAGAACAGGTGGTTGCTGCTGAAGTAATCGTAATCCCTCGCTCTTGCTCCTGCTCCATCCAATCCATTACCGCAGTGCCGTCATGCACCTCACCCAACTTGTAAGTAATACCCGTGTAATACAACACACGCTCTGTCGTTGTCGTCTTACCAGCATCGATATGCGCCATGATGCCAATGTTACGAGTTTGACTGAGTTCAACTTCTCTAGCCATTATTCCTGTTACCCGACTTCGTCTCTTTGCGTCCCTATCCGTTCGAACGGAAAATTCTGCTACTGGCACTGCTCTCCTACCAGCGATAATGGGCGAATGCTTTATTCGCCTCAGCCATGCGGTGAGTGTCTTCTCGCTTCTTCACCGAACCACCACGTAAATTTGATGCGTCAATCAGTTCATTAGCCAATTTTTCACGCATGGTCTTTCCGTCACCTCGAGACCGTGCGTATGAGGTTAGCCATCGAATACTTAGTGACAAACGCCGGTTGGGTGTAACCTCAATCGGCACTTGATAGTTTGAACCACCAACACGTCTTGATTTCACTTCAAGAGACGGCTTCGTATTATCAAGCGCCTTCTTGAAAACCTTCAGGGGATCATCACCGGTCCGGTCCTTAATAATGTCCAAACTGCCATAAACGATACCTTCCGCTACGCTGCGCTTACCGCTTTGCATAATCATCCGTACAAACTTCGTAATGAGAGTACTGTTGTAAACAGGGTCAGCAGGAACCTCTCGCTTCGGAACTTCTCGTCGACGTGGCATAGTGGAATCTTTCTCTTACTTTCCTGAAACTACTCTACGCTTTCGGTCTCTTCGCGCCATACTTCGACCGACTTTGTTTCCGATCAGATACGCCAACCGTATCAAGTGTTCCACGCACTACGTGATACCGAACACCAGGCAAATCCTTGACTCGCCCCCCTCGAATTAATACCAACGAATGTTCCTGCAAATTGTGACCCTCACCAGGAATATAGCTAGTAACTTCGATAGTATTGGTTAGTCTGACACGTGCCACTTTTCGCAGCGCCGAGTTAGGTTTCTTTGGCGTCTGGGTAAAGACCCTTACGCATACACCGCGCTTTTGAGGACAGCTTTGTAAGGCCGGACTTTTTGTCTTATTGACAATTTGTTCACGACCCTTACGAACCAACTGACTAATCGTCGGCACGGACACTCCCTATCCTGACGTTGTGCCGAATAAACAAAACGGCACGAACGACACTACCGGCTGTGGTCACGGCCTAAAAGCAACATCCTGTAAGACACTTGCTTGGCACCGGTGACCGATTTGACCCTAATTTGTTTTGCTCTTCGTGCAAGCGGCTTGCTAACGCTTTCGCTTCAGCAAGATACTAATGCTGGAAAGAGGCTAATGTTCGACCGGGAACCTCTTTCTCGCAGGCCGGCACTAGATAGGGTTTCCTAGCACCAACCGAGCCGTTGACTGTATCACGTGATAAAACTACCGGCAATACGCCAACTGGTATATTCGTTTTTTTTTCGCTAAAACTAACTATCTTCCTTACGCACTTCACTTCCAGCATCATCTTTTGTCTTACGAAGTATCGGTGCAGATGATGCGGGAGAATCAACTCCTATCGCACTAAAAAATGCACTGGCCCTGGCATCAGGATCAGCAAAATATTCCATCTCACGTTCAAGTTCCAATTCTTCTGGTGTCGGTAATGGAGGCGGTGGCGGCTCATCGGCTTCAATTCGGACATGCCGATAATAATCATGCCCTGTTCCAGCCGGAATCAACCTACCCATCGTCACGTTTTCCTTAAGTCCACGCAAGTGGTCGATCTTCCCTGAAATAGACGCCTCCGTAAGCACTCGTGTCGTTTCCTGGAACGACGCCGCCGAGATGAATGACTCCGTAGACAGAGAGGCCTTCGTAATACCTAGAAGGAGCGGGCGGCCGGTTGCTGGCTGGCCCCCATCGGCAAGAACGCGCTCGTTCTCAGCCAAAAACCTGAACTTATCAACCTGCTCATCAATAAGTAGTTCCGTATCGCCAACGTCTTCAATCTTGACCCACCTCATCATCTGACGAACGATCACTTCAATATGCTTATCGTTAATCGCCACACCCTGCAATCGATAAACTTCTTGAATTTCATTAACAAGATAACGATGTAGTTCCTTCTCACCCAAAACGCTCAGGATGTCGTGCGGGTTCGAAGGACCATCCATCAATGCTTCACCAGCACGAACACGGTCTCCCTCTTGCACGTTGACGTGAACACCACGTGGTAGGGAATACTCGCGTTGGTCCGCTCCGGTTTCCTCTGGAACAATGATCAGTTTACGCATTCCCTTGACAATGCCACCCTGCTTGACTGTTCCATCGATTTCACTAATGACGGCCGTTTCGCGCGGTTTCCGAGCCTCAAACAATTCAACGACTCTCGGCAAACCACCAGTAATGTCTTTCGTCTTAGTTGTCTCACGAGGTATCTTTGCCAGCACATCGCCAGCATTGACATCATCACCAGCCTGTACCATTAAGTGAGCATGCGACGGCATTTGCCGATGGTGAATAGCCTTGCCCGCGCTATTTCTAATTTCAATAGTTGGCTGTTTCTTTTCGTCAGGTGAATCAACAATGATCTGTCGCGTAAGTCCAGTCACCTCGTCGACTTCTTCATGAACAGTTAAACCTTCGATAATGTCCTTGAACTTTACTGTCCCAGTCTGTTCCGTCAAGATGGAAAAGGTATAAGGGTCCCATTCAACAAGAGTCTGACCAGGTTCAACATCCTGCCCGTCCCGCACTTGCAAATTAGCCCCGTAAACCAACTGATAACGCTCTCGGTCACGCCCCTTCGAATCCTGTACAACAAGAGAGCCTGTCCTGTTGATCACAACGAGGGAGCGATCTTTCTTCTCAACAAGCTGAACGCCCTCATACCGAGCCGTGCCTGCATGTTTACTTTCCAGTGTTGACTGCTCAGACACACGGGACGCCGTTCCGCCGATATGGAATGTCCTCATCGTCAATTGCGTCCCAGGTTCTCCAATTGACTGCGCTGCAATAACACCAGCCGCAAGACCCAGCTCAACCAACTTACCCGTTGCCAAGTCTCGCCCATAGCAACGAGCGCAGACGCCACGCCTCGAGGCACAGGTCAGAACCGACCGAATCTTTACCTTTTCAATACCTGCCTCTTGTATTTCTGACGCGAGTTCCTCGCCTATTTCAGTATTTGCGGCAGCAATAACTTCCCCATTAAAAGGATCATGGACGGCCTCAAGAATTACTCGACCAATGATCCGATCTCGCAAAGGTTCGATAATTTCACCACTCTCCACAATCGCTCTTGACTCAATACCATCAAGTGTGCCGCAATCAATTTCTGAAATGATGACATCCTGCGCCACATCAACCAGTCGCCGAGTAAGATAACCAGAGTCTGCGGTCTTTAGAGCGGTATCAGCTAATCCTTTCCGCGCTCCGTGAGTTGAAATGAAATACTGCAACACATCCAATCCTTCTCGGAAGTTCGATGTTATCGGGGTTTCAATAATTTCCCCAGATGGTTTAGCCATTAAGCCACGCATACCCGCCAGTTGCCTAATCTGCTGCTTACTCCCTCGTGCCCCAGAATCTGCCATGATGTAGACCGAGTTAAAAAATCGACCGTCACCACCCTCAGCGACATCTTCCATCTCATCAAACATTTCATCGGCAATTTTCTCGGTCACCTCAGACCAGATTCCAATAACTTTATTCTTGCGTTCACCGTTTGTAATCGCGCCTTCAAGGTACTGCTGCTCTACACGAATCACTTCCGTTTTGGCACGAGTAACAAGCCCAACTTTCTCCTTCGGTATAACAAGGTCATCGATTCCTATCGAAAGGCCTGACTTAGTTGCGTACAAAAATCCAAGATCCTTTAGCCCATCAAGCATTTTGACCGTAAGGTCAAGGCCGTGGTTTAAGTAACAGTATTGAACAATCTGCTGCAAACCCTTCTTTTTGAGGAGACCATTAAAGAATGGCAAAACATCAGGTAAAGCGTCGTTAAAAACAACACGACCAACAGTTGTCTCCATTCTTTCGCCCTGAAGGTTCTTGACATTTGCATGAAGAACATCTTGGTCATCACGCTCTGTCGTCAAGTCCATAAACAAACCATTGACCCGTAACTTTATTGGCGTCAATGTCTCTACATCACCTGAATCAAGCGCCAGAATTACATCCTCAGAAGTACCAAACACACGGCCCTCACCCCTAGCTTTAGGTTTACTCTTCGTCAGGTAGTAACACCCAAGAACAATGTCCTGTGAAGGGACTGTGATTGGAGCCCCATTAGAAGGTGACATGATGTTGTTTGAAGACATCATCAAAACCGAAGCCTCTATTTGTGCTTCAGGAGACAACGGAACGTGCACAGCCATTTGGTCACCGTCAAAGTCAGCGTTAAACGCAGTACACACAAGCGGATGAATCCGAACGGCCTTGCCCTCAACCAGCACTGGCTCAAACGCTTGGATTCCCAGTCGATGTAGTGTCGGTGCGCGATTAAGCAAAACCGGATGCTCCCGAATAACTTCCTCAAGAATGTCCCACACGGCTGGTTCGTACTGCTCAACCATCTCTTTCGCCTGCTTGATCGTCGCAACCATGCCACGTTTTTCAAGTTTGTTATAAATGAAAGGCTTAAACAGTTCGAGGGCCATTTTTTTGGGTAGCCCACACTGGTTAAGCTTGAGCTCTGGCCCCACAACAATTACCGATCGTCCAGAATAGTCAACCCGCTTCCCAAGTAAATTCTGACGAAAACGACCTTGTTTCCCTTTTAAAGTATCTGAAAGCGACTTCAATGGACGGTTGTTCGCTCCTCGCAGAACTCGACCTCGACGCCCATTGTCAAAAAGGGCATCAACCGCTTCCTGCAACATCCGCTTTTCGTTACGGATAATCACATCAGGGGCCTTTAACTCCATCAGTTTTTTTAACCGGTTATTTCGGTTAATAACCCTCCGGTACAAATCATTTAGATCCGACGTGGCAAACCGACCGCCATCTAGCGGCACCAAGGGTCGTAATTCTGGAGGAATTACTGGAATGACATCAAGGATCATCCACTCGGGCTTGTTTGTAGAACGCCGAAATGAATCGACCACTTTCAAACGCTTCGCAAACTTCAGTTTTTTCTGTACTGATGTTTCGGTACGCATCTTGTCGCGTAATTCGTCCGCAAGATCTTCGACTTCGACTTGACTCAATAATTCCTTGATCGCTTCCGCACCCATTTGCGCGTCAAACTGCACACCATGCTCTTCTCTTGCGTTTCGATACTGCTCCTCAGTCAAGAGCTGATTCTGCTTAAGGCCCGTATCTGAAGGATCTACAACAACATACGCCTCAAAATAGAGAACTCGCTCAAGATCACGCAGCGAAATATCAAGCAGATGCCCGATGCGACTAGGAAGCCCTTTAAAAAACCAAACGTGACTAACCGGAGTAGCAAGCGTAATATGCCCAAGCCGCTCCCGGCGGACTTTCGCCTGGGTGACTTCAACGCCACACTTGTCACAAATAACGCCGCGATGTTTCATACGCTTGTACTTGCCGCACAAGCATTCCCAATCATTTACTGGACCAAATATTTTCGCGCAAAATAAGCCATCTCTCTCGGGCTTGAATGTACGATAATTAATCGTCTCTGGTTTCGTAACCTCGCCATGTGACCATGACAAGATCTTTTCTGGTGAAGCGAGACTGATTCGAATCGCATCAAAATCTACGGTCAGAGAGCCTCTATCTGCAAAAGTCGGTCTCATGAAGTCCCTTCCTAAGAACTAATCTCGGCACCTGTTGACAATTCAACCTTGCCATCAGTGTCATCACTGCTCTCATCTTCCAGCTCAGAATCGGTCGCCACCGCTTCGATAACGGGCTTTTTGGTCTTAATTAAGTCGACATCCAAGCAAAGCGCCTGAAGCTCTCTAATAAGAACATTAAAAGACTCAGGCAAACCAGGTTGAAACGATGCATCACCTTTAACGATTGCTTCGTAGATCTTTGCGCGCCCTGTAACGTCGTCAGACTTAGCCGTCAAAAGCTCCTGCAGTATATGCGCTGCTCCGTACGCCTCAAGCGCCCATACTTCCATCTCGCCAAATCGCTGCCCACCAAATTGCGCTTTACCGCCAAGAGGTTGCTGAGTGATTAATGAATAAGGACCGATCGAACGAGCATGAATCTTGTCATCAACCAAGTGAGACAGCTTGAGCATATAGATGTACCCGACGGTAACATTCTGCTCAAACGCCTCACCCGTCATACCATCATAAAGTGTCGTCTTTCCACTCTTCGGCAACCCCGCTTCATCAAGCCATTTTTTGATCTCAACCTCACGTGCACCATCGAACACCGGTGATGCAAAATAAAGTCCAAGCGCCTTCGCCGCCCAGCCAAGGTGAGTCTCAAGAATTTGACCAACGTTCATCCGCGAAGGTACGCCTAATGGATTAAGTACGATTTCAACCGGAGTGCCATCGGGCAAATGGGGCATGTCTTCTTCAGGTAAGATGCGCGCAATCACGCCCTTATTACCATGCCGCCCAGCCATTTTGTCGCCCACAGACAACTTCCGTTTCATCGCGACAAAAACTTTGACAAGTTTTATAACGCCCGGAGGTAATTCGTCACCTCGACGGATTTTCTCTTTCTTTTCCTCAAACAACTGCCGAATCACTTCTACCTGTTGATCCGTGCGATCTTCAATTTCTTTAATTTCCTTAATTAGAGATTTAGTGCGGGTCTTAATATGAGTTCGAACGAGGTCAGAGTACGACAGTGTCGCAATTACGTCCTCACTTAAGATCGCGCCCTTCTCAAGTAAACACCCCGAACCAACATCATCATTAAGTTCAGAAGCCAACACTTGACCAGCAAGCATCGGCGTCAACCTTTTCTTAACCTCGTCATGAAGAATCCGAATCTCATCTTCGAGATTTTTTTCTAGAATCTCAAGCTCTTCAGTTTCGATCGCAACAGCCCGATCATCCTTCTCGATACCTTTACGAGAAAAAATCTTAACGCCTACAACGATCCCCTCGATCCCTGGAGGACAAAGCAATGACGCATCGCGAACATCCCCCGCCTTTTCACCAAAAATTGCCCTTAAGAGCTTTTCCTCTGGCGTTAACTGCGTCTCTCCTTTTGGAGTAACTTTTCCGACAAGAATGTCCGAAGGTTTAACGTAAGCACCTATCCGAATAATTCCACTTTCATCGAGATCATTAAGAAATCCCTCAGATACATTTGGAATATCCCTCGTGATTTCCTCTGGGCCAAGCTTTGTATCACGGGATTCAATTTCAAACTCTTCAATGTGTATCGACGTGTAGTAGTCATCTCTGACCATTCGTTCAGAAACTAGAATGGCGTCTTCAAAGTTGTAACCCCGCCATGGCATAAAGGCCACCAGGACGTTACACCCAAGTGCCAACTCGCCCAATTCGGTACAAGGTCCGTCAGCTAACCCCTGACCCGCCTCAACGTTTTGGCCAACTTTTACAATCGGTTTTTGATTAATACATGTGTTTTGATTTGAGCGACGGAACTTTGTCATATTGTAGATATCAGCACCTAACTGATTCGACAGGTCAGTACTTCCTGCCTCAGCTCGCACCACAATCCGTCGAGAATCAACATAATCCACGCTACCACTTCGTTTGGCTGTTACAACTGCGCCAGAGTCTCGAGCCGTAATGTATTCCATCCCAGTTCCAACAAATGGCGCTCGAGCCCGCAACAAAGGCACTGCCTGTCGCTGCATATTCGAGCCCATGAGTGCTCGGTTGGCATCATCATTTTCTAAAAATGGAATTAGGGAAGCCGCCACAGAAACCAACTGCTTCGGGGACACATCGATAAATTCAATATTCTCGCGCGGTGAGAGTACAAAGTTACCCGCCTGCCTCGAATTAATGCGGTCGTCGACTAAATTACCGTCATCATCAAGACGAGCATTCGCTTGAGCAATAACATAGCGATCTTCCTCCCATGCAGAAAGATAGAAAGAATGCGGCTCATACTCAGCAATACTTTTTTTACGATTTTTCGCGCTTGTATTTTCGCTGTCGATCTCTGATATCTCTACAATGTCACCGACCTGATATTTCGTTGCGCCAGCGTTAGTAATACGAACGAAATCAACCGCACGACCGTCCTTCACTTTCCGATAAGGAGATTCAATAAATCCAAATTCATTAATTCTCGCGTAGCAAGACAGAGAGGAAATCAAACCAATATTGGGTCCTTCTGGTGTTTCAATTGGACAAATCCTTCCATAGTGCGTTGGGTGAACGTCCCTTACCTCAAAACCAG